>ENA-UOOE01002751-UOOE01002751.1-fermentation-metagenome-genome-assembly--contig:-NODE-2751-length-12125-cov-4.444408_pt1 | contig 12125 bp, 12 predicted proteins | sample MGYA00245776_ERZ724021 | MGnify/ENA primary metagenome ERZ724021 (study PRJEB28704, sample SAMN03018321) | fermentation metagenome | biome: anthropogenic terrestrial biome; feature: soil; material...
TTCTATACAAATTTTAATTCCCATTTATATGGTTATTAGCTGTCCGTAGGTTAGGACTAACACTTGTTCCTTCACCTACGGCGGATGTCAGAGTTACCTCAATACCAAGTTGCTTTGCAATGTGTTTAACCATAAAAAGACCTATTCCTGTGGCGGCTTTATGGTTTCGCCCGTTTTTGCCCGTGAAGAACAAATCGAAAACTCTTGGAACATCTTCAGCTTCGATACCTATGCCTTCATCACGTATTGTAAGTACAGTGTGTTTTTCACCTGGGTTTATTTCCATATAAATATTTTTACCTGAAGGACTGTATTTAATTGCATTTGAAATGACTTGTTCTAAGATATAAGCACACCACTTTTTATCAGTATAGACATAGGTAACTTCACCATAAAGTTTCGGAAACACGCCTGCATATATAAAGTCACGTTTCTTTTCATTGATAACCATATTAACTAATCCGTGAAGATCAACACGCTCCGGCACATAATCATTTGAAAACTCATCAAGCCGCAGAATGTTCAGAGCTTGCTCCAAATTTCTTTTCAGCTTTTCATTTTCCAGTGAAATATCGCCAAGTGCATCTGAGGATGGATTGGCACAAGCAAGTTCAATAACGGCCAAAGAGGATTTCATGTTATGGATAAAACTGGAAAACATCGAATTGCGCCCTGCCAACTTATCATTCATGGTGGTGATTTTTTCATTGTAATTCTTATGTATTTCCTCTATAATCTCAAAAACGTAGGTCTCTTTGCAAGTTTCGGGATTGGATTTGTAGCCCTTGCTGTGCTTTGCTCTGTCTAAGCTGTTTAAAAAGCCGTGCATACTCACAGCTTTAACAATCAAATAAACAATTAAAATGGTCAGGCTAATCAAAGTGGGATAGGCTATAATGATCTGAGTGAAAGTTAGATTAAAAATCAAAAGCATCATAGCGGTGTTGACGAGATAGAAAACAATAGCTTTCCTTTCGCTATCAATTGTTTTGCGCAGAAGCCGGATCAAATACATAGCCAACACCTCTTTTCGTGCTGATACAATTTTCCAGACCAAGTTCCATGAGCTTCTTTTTCACGCGAGTAATATTTACGGTTAAGGTATTGTCGTCAACAAAACTCACATCGTCCCAAAGTTCTTCCAAAAGCTGCTCACGGCTGACAATTTGCCCTGCATTTTTCATCAAAAGTCGAAGAACACGATATTCATTTTTTGAAAGCTCCGTCCCTGCATCCTTGTACGATATACGCATAGTATCTTCATTCAAGCAGAGCGTGCCGATAGAAATACCACCTTTTTGGTGCTCTGACTCTCTACGCAACATAGCGTTTATTTTAGCAAGCAATACGCCAATGGAAAAAGGTTTTGTGATATAGTCTTCTGCACCGTTTTCAATTCCGCGTATTTGGTCGCTGTCCTCACTTCGAGCGGAAATAATTATGACAGGGATTGAATATTGTTTCCTAATCAGTTTTAGGTAGTAGAATCCATCAAACTTAGGTAATGTAATATCTAAGAGAATGAGCTTCGGTGATACTGCGCTAATTGTTTTATAAAGCATATCGTAGTCATTTAGTACATGTACTTCAAAACCGTAAGCGTTCAGGTATTCCCGAATATATTTTTGTAAACTTTCGTTATCCTCAATCAGTAGGATAGTGCTCATATGCCGTCGCCATCTCCTTTGCCTTATTCTTTTTATAACGTCCATCAACAGGCTTTTCCGCATCAGCCGGAACAAGCCAAAGGTTGCCTTTTTTAATCGTGCCTTTTATTCGTCTGTCCACGCAATAATATGTTACCATCCAACCAGTGATGGCCCACTTTTCTCCCGCTTCTTTTACAGTCAAATATTCCATAAATATTATCACCTCGCTAAAATTCTATGTGTATTATATTTCAAAAGCTTGAAATATGCAAATAAATCAGAATATTAAGATGCATATATTGAATTTTTACTATACAATTCCATTTAAGAACAAGTGGCATATTTAACCTCATTCCCCTTGCTATTTTCATGCTTAGTTCTTGGGGCCGCATTAATGCTCCAACGCATTCCTAACTGTTTCATTCTTTGGCGAATAGCCATTTTGTTACCAATTTCAATCCCATCACTTCTTATTTACAAAGAAAATTCGTTTGCTACTTTATTCTTTTTTACTAACTTCCATTTTGAAAATTTAGTGCTTTGAGAATCATTATAAATCACTTTATCTGTTTTGGACATTTCTTTTATAATATTACTAATTTTATAATACTTTTGTTGCCTATTCATAAACTCTGGTAACTTATCTAATAATAAATCTTCTATATATTTTCGTTGTATAATAGATCACTCCCTTTATAAAAAATAGGTGCTTATTTCTGAATGCCTAAACTAAAAAAGAGATACTATTTTCACAGTACCTCTTAATTTTTTAGTTCTATTTTATTGTCCTTTCTTCTCGGGTTCTTTTAACATTAATAATAAAGATGAATTCACTACGACAAACACCGAACCTAAGTTATGCACGAGTGCTCCCCATATAGGATTTAGCACACCAGTAACGGCTAATGCAACAGCAATGAAATTCAGGCCCATAGAGAATATTATATTAAAGCTTACCTTTTTCATTGTTTTATCTGCTATAAATAGAAGATAAGGTATTCTCTTGATATCATCATTAAGAAGAACTGCATCCGAAGATTCAACTGCTATGTCACTTCCGATGCCACCCATTGCAATTCCTGCATAAGAGATACTAAGTGCTAAAGCATCATTTATACCATCGCCTATCATACAAATATTCTTGTTTTTACTCATATATTTTTTAATAATTTTCATCTTGTTTTCAGGAAGAAGATTTGCTCTTACATTACTGATGCCAACCTCTGCTGCTATATGCTTAGCTGCATCTTCATTATCTCCAGTTAACAGTATAGGCTCTACACCTTCTTCTTTCAAATTTTTAATCATATCCTTTGAGTCACTGCGTAAGGTATCAGCCAGCGCTATCATACCAATAATTTCTTTGTCCATACTGACATAAATAACCGTTGCACCTTCTTTTAAATATTTTTTATCTGCATCTAACTGATTTTGATTAGCTTCTACCCCCTCTGCCTCAAGTAATGCTGATTTTCCTGCGAAAACCACCTTACCATTTATAACACATTGTACCCCTTGCCCAGCAATAATTTCAAAATCAGATATTTTTTCATCAAGTTTATGTTCTGATTCATAAGTCCTACATATTGCTTGTCCCAGTGGATGTTCTGAATATTTTTCTACTGAAGCTGCAATCCTTAATATGTCATCTTCCTTATAATTATCTGTCAGACTTTTAATTGCTACAACCTTTGGTGTTCCATTCGTAAGTGTTCCTGTCTTATCAAAAGCCACATATTTTATTTTTGATAATCTCTCCAACGCATCACCTGAACGTACGAGAATTCCATATTTTGTTGCATTTCCAATCCCTGCCATGATAGCCGTTGGTGTTGCAAGAATAAATGCACAAGGACAAAACACAACTAGAACTGTAACTGCACGAATCAATTCACCTGTAGCTAACCATGTTATTACAGATATAAGAAAAGAAATAATCACCATCCATGTTGCCCATTTATCAGCAAGAGATACAATTGGCGCCTTATTTGCATCTGCCTCCTTTGCAATCTGTATCATTCTCTGCAATGAACTGTCCTTTTCTTCTTTGGTAACTTCCATTTCAAAAGTTCCATATTGATTAATAGTTCCACTAGTCACATCATCTCCTGTAGTCTTGTCCACAGGAATAGATTCTCCTGTCATAACAGACTGATCTATCGCAGTGTTTCCTGAAACAATAATCCCATCTACAGGTACTGTTTCTCCTGCAAGCACAATAACTGTATCACCAACATGTACATCTTCTGCTTGAACGATTTGCTCTTTTCCATTACGTCTTATTCTTGCTGTTTTAGGTGTTAATTTAATCAATTTTTCAATTCCAGCTCTTGCCTTCGCTGCTGTTACATCTTCCAAAATAGACCCTATCTGCATAATAAAAGCAACTTCTCCTGCTGCAAACCATTCTCCTATGAATAATGACCCCAATAGTGCCATGGATACAAGCACATCTGCCTTTATATCATGTTCGTTAATCAATGCATTCACTGCACCAAAAACAATTGGTATCCCACATAAAATAACTGACACCCATGCAATATCGAAAGGAATGGCACTTTTCAGCCATCCACCAAGACTTATTGCTAATGAAATACCTGATATTACCGTCATAAATATTCTTCTCTTATCATTATCTGTAAACCATAGCTTTATTTTTTCCATAACAGCCACCCTCTTAGTATAAACATACTTGATAAATTTTATTTAGTATCATACAATAAGTATGTTATCGTACACTTTGTTCTGTATCTAGTATAACTTTGCAAGCTATTTACTTCAACAACCAGAATTCTCATTTTGTACGATACTGAACATTTTAAAAAATTTGTATGATTATGGAGGCTATTATGGATAGACGAATGCAAAAAACACATACTGCCATCTTTGCTGCATTTAACAAACTCTTATCTAAAAAAAGTTACTCAAAAATTACAATTCAAGAAATTATAGATGAAGCTAACATAGGGCGCAGCACTTTTTATGCCCACTTTGAAACAAAAGATGATTTACTAAAAGAAATGTGTCAAAAATTATTTAATCACATATTTTCAGATGACCTACAAGCAGAAGAAACTCACGATTTCTCGTTAAGCAAAGGGCAATCAAACACCTCACTTACTCATATCCTTTATCATTTAAAGGATGATGAGAAGAATTTAAAAGGAGTTCTTTGCTGTGAAAGCAGCGACCTATTTTGGAACTATATAAGACAACAGTTTTCACGTTACATTACTAATTATCTTCTAAATGTCAGAACTACTAAGAGTTCATCCATTCCAGATGAATTATTGATTAATCATATTTCAGGAAGTTTTGTTGACTTAGTTAAATGGTGGATGCATAATGGTATGAAGGAAACTCCTGAAAAAGTGGAAAAGTACTTTGAAGCATTCATATTTCCAATTATATAAGACGCAATAGTATTGATTTTGCGTAAAGGTATGCCCCCTAAAGTAAGGGGGCGTGCAATTTTATTGATTTATACATTTACGCAAATTCCATAGAACTTATAGTTCAACAATATTCTTTCATTAATTGATCCAAACCATCTTCCGATGTTAACTTTTCAAGATTATTAAATATCTTGTCTTCTTTCCAATTCCACCATTGAAGCTTTAGTAAAAGTTCAACTTTTTCATCACTGAAGCGTTTCTTAATTAATTTGGCCGAGTTGCCTCCATAAATTGTATACGGTTCAATACTTTTTACTACAGTAGAATTAGCAGCAATAATCGCACCATCACCTACTTTAACTCCCGGCATAATAGTTACATTTTGACCTATCCATACATCATTGCCAATCACTGTATCTCCCTTAAAAGGCAGCTGTTCTACTGTTGGAGTGACCCTTTCCCAACCACTACCAAAGATATTGAAAGGATAAGTTGTAATTCCATCCATTCTGTGGTTTGCACCATTCATGATAAACTTAACACCCTCTGCAATTGCACAGAACTTGCCTATAATGAGTTTATCCCCCAAGAATTCATAGTGGTGCTCTATATTATCATAAAATTTCTCTGGAGATTTTTTATTATCACTATAGTAAGTGTAATCTCCGATCTCAACATTGGATCTTTTAGGCAAATTACTTATATAGCATACTGTCTTAATACTTTCATTTGGATATAGTTTCTTCTTATCTGGTCCTATCATAAGATGCTACCTCCTTTTTCATCTCTTATATACAGATAAAATAATTTATCGAATTAGGTTCAATTTCTTATCTTTGATTTCATAAATCACATCAGCCACATTATCAAGCAGTTGTTTGTCGTGGGTGCTAAACACAATGGTTCCAGCATACCCTTTCATCAGCATTTCCAGAGCCTCTAAACTTGGCAAGTCAAGGAAGTTACTCGGTTCGTCCATTAACAAGATATTATACCTACCCATTAGCATTTTAGCCAGCAGCAATTTAATAATTTCGCCGCCGCTTAAAACAGATAACCTTTTGCAAATATCATTTTGTACAAAACCCATGGAGGCCAGCGCTGAACGGATTTCTGACACATTATAATCACAATCTTCCTGCATAAATTCCATAACTTCTTGATTACGGTTATATTTATAACCATTTTGGGCAAAGTAACCTATTTCAGCCTTAGGTGAAATCGAAATACCATCTTCATGGTTTAAGATCATTTGGATCAAAGTTGTTTTTCCTGCACCATTACCACCGATCAGCGCCACTTTTGCTCCAAGTGGGATGCTAAAAGATGCCTTTTCAAACAACACTTTATACCCGAAACTTTTATTAATTTCTGTCCCACAAATCGGATATGGATTATGAAGCTCCAATGCTTTACTCTGATGGAAACGAATAGTCCGAATATCTTCAGGAGCTTCCACCTTCCCCAAAGCTGCAATCCTATGTTCCATAGACTTAGTAGCATTATACAATGTTTTTTGCTTACTTCCCATTGTTTTCTGATGAGCCAAACGTCCACCGCTTTCAGATTTGTTTTTCTTAGAAGTACCTTTTGCTTTCTGATCTATTTTTTGTGCTTGTTTTCGTTTTTCCTCAGCCGCCTGTTCCAGTCGGTCACGTTCTTCAACAAACTTTTCGTATTTTACAGCCTGGCTTTTATATTCTTCCTCTTTCTGACGAAGATAATCAGAATAGTTCCCCCAATACTCCGTGATTTTACCGTCTTTCAGTTCCCATATTTTATCTACCACCTCATCAAGGAAATAGCGGTCATGGCTGATAATTAGCAATGCACCAGAAAAATATTTTAACTGTCCGATTAAAAAATCTATTCCTTCACGGTCTAAATGACTGGTAGGTTCATCCGCCAAAATACCATGTACCTGCTTTGAAAGAGCCTGTGCTATTTTAAGTCTTGTTTCTTCACCACCGCTCATGGACTGTACCTCTAATTTCCCAACACCAAGTTTGCCTATAAGTGCGAAATCTTTTTCCTCCTGCAAAGTTACTTCATCCAACTGAGGGATATAGGCAAATTCTCCAAGACGATTGATTTTACATCCCGGTGAAGTTAATTCCCCCAAAAGCACCTTTAGTAAGGTACTTTTTCCTGCCCCATTTGCTCCAACCAAACCAATACGGTCATAGTGATATAACTCTAATTCATCTATATCTAAAACCTCACGCCCTGTGTATTCAATACGAAGATCTTTTGCTTTTATTATTAATTCCATTTTCTTTCCTCCTGTCTAAAATCGCATGTTTTCATTTACCTGTTCGCAGGGAAAACCCTGCGATTTAAGCAGAAAGGATTATATGAAAATATAATACATAAATATTCCTCCTTCAAAAATTTTCATTTAAGTCTTATACAAACCTCCTCTATCTAGTGATCAATTTATTTTTTCTTAGTACCAATTATTAATGTTAAATCTACAGTTATTGAAGATATATTCTTTTTGTATACATCATTTAATCTTTCAGTGCTTTTCCCCCAAGTTAATGGTGTCATTTTAATGAAATGCGGTAAAAACTCCTTACTAATATCAAATTTATAGTTGATATTTTGAATGTCCTCAACATCTAGCTTTTGTTTAAAATAATTAATTACTTTACTATTGGAATAGTCAGAGACATCATTATCAATATAAATTGTTTCACGTAATTCTTTAAGATAATTAGACCGTGGAACCACTTTTATAACAATTCCTTTGTCATTTAATATTCTCTCGAATTCACCGTAATTAGCAGGAGATAGTATATTTAAAATAACATCAAAACTCTTATTTTGAAAAGGTAGTCTTGCTAAGTCTGCTATACACCAAATAATATCAGCATTGTTTCTTGCAGCAATGTTAATACTGTCTTTTGAAATATCTACTTCTACATAAGTGTTGTTCTGGTTTTCTTTAACCTTTTGAAAGATACTGTAAATATGGAACCCTTCACCGCATCCTACATCTAAAATGTTCATTTTTTTATAATCCACAGATTTTTTGTATTCATCAATTATTTTCGTAAGTTCATCAATCAAAAGGTCATAGAAGCCAACTTCACAAACTCTATGTCTTGCTTCAAATAATTCCTTTGAATATACAAGAGCATTACTTGATGTTAATAAATTCAGATACCCTTTTTTAGATAAGTCAAAGTTATGCCTAGAATTACAAGTTAAACTTCCGAAATCATTCATAACCATTGACCCATTGCATACAGGACATTTAAAAAAGCTCTTATTTTTCTGTATCAATTCTCTAATTCTATCTTTTTTCTTAATATTATTTATACACATATTCTCAAATTCACCTCATTAATTAATTCGATGTGAATTCTTGAAAATGACCATTCAACGCAAAAAAGGGTTGCAAATGAACATAATTCACCTGCAACCCTTATATCTCTATAAAAAATATAGGACATCAAAAACTACACTAAGGCAGTCACACTTAATGTCTATAATAGGATACGATAAAAGTATATGAATGTTCATTGTAAGAATCCGAAAATAAGGTACAACAAATAAACCTAAAACTATAGGTTTTTTTACCTTATTTTTTATTTAGTTATTTGTATTAAACTAAATAACGGAGTCTCATTTTAACAATAAACATTCTTATACCTCTTTTCTAAATATTTGTTTCAGTATAACACATATAAAAATGATTATCAACATGCTCATAAATACTTAAAAGGATATCGAAATTATTATTAATAAAAATGAAAAAACGGTCAAGATGACATCAATTCACCTCCAAACCACCCTTCGTAATCTTTCATCTGTGGAGTTCCATACCTTTCTCCCAAAAACGCTGCCGCAGCGTCCGTAGATAACTCTTCCTGCAAAGGGATTATCAACCGTAGTATAATCTAATTTTACTATCCCATACTTTTTTGCAAAAGCTTTTCTCCTCTCCATTTCAAACTGTATAGCTTCCCATGTCTCCCTATCTATTATGGCAGGATGACTTTCCTCAACATAATACTTTGGAACTTCCCCATTATTTTCAGCCCTGCATTCCTCTATCATTTTATTAAATTGTTCTCTCTTTTTAGTGTTTGCTCCTGAAATCCCTTCATCTGCAAATACTCCAGCGAATTCATATTCAGGATTACTATTTATATAAGCAGTATAGTAGTTAACCTGTGCTTCATAACTTGATAAGTGCTCTAATTGTTCCGTATGGGATAAGCCCGCCTACGCCTTGCTCTTATAGTAGGTTTTAGGCGTAACTCTCCCCCGAACCATACGTACACCTCTCGATGTATACGGCTCTCCATTTGTTATAAGTTTGGTTTATTGTTCGTGTATTTTAGTATGACATTTATAGCATACGGCTAATGTCTTTCGCCTTTTTTTAAGCATAATCTGTTCCCAATCATTCTTACCATTTAAGTCCTTCAATCTCTTGATTTGGTGCATTCTTACATCATCCGTTTTTTTGCCACATAATTCACATATACCACCTTTTAGTCTTGCAATTATACTGTTTGGTCTTTTATACTTTACATATTGTGGTAGAATATCTGCCCTATATAAGCATTTGTCATCCTTTTTAAAACCTTGATTATAAAATTCACACCTTTTCTTCCCTGCTTTTGTTTGATAATTTATGCCGAACACTCCATCTATTTTGTGTTGTGTAATTATTTTACTCATTGAAACTTGATATTTACTAGCATATGTCTTATACATACTATATTCCATAAAATAGCTAAAGTAGTTTAATACCGACACATTGTCCGCAAGTCTATAATAATTATACAGTTCTCTAATTTCTGCATTATATTGGGTTATTATGTCAATATCCTCAAGATTGAATAATTCACCCCTATGAATTGGTTTCCAAATTTCTTTTTCGCCATTTATTATCTTGAATGCTTTGTATTCTCTTAGTTTGTCTACCCATTTTTCTTTCGGTACATACATTTTTACAGTACCCCTGTGTTGTCGTTGTTTTACTCCATTATTGTTGTATTGTAATTGATTGCTGTGTGATATGGCTATATCATAGCCTAAAAATCTTGCCATCTTAGTTGTATGTGTAATTTTTGTCTTTTCCTCTGACAGTGTGAGTTTAAGCTTTTCACCAAAAAAATCTTTTATATCTAATTTTATTTTTTTTGCGTCATCTTTACTGCCTATTACTCCAATTATAAAGTCATCTGCATATCGGCAATATTGTATTCGCTTATATCCATTATCACGTACTTCGGTGCATCTTGTTGTTTTGTATATTTCTTCAAGTATTTTAAGTTCTTTTGTTGCCTGCTTCTTTTCAAGTTCCGTGAACTTCCACCAATGCTTATTGTTTTCCTTTTTCTTATTTTCATATTTATGTCGGTTATGATTATATTCCGGGTTCTTTTTTTGATATTTACTACTTCCAACATCAAAATTGCTTTTATATTCAGCAATATAATTATCCAACTCATTAAGGTAAATATTAGCAAGTATTGGACTGATTCCACTTCCTTGAGGTGTTCCGCTATATGTATGGTTATACTTTCATTGCTCCATATAGCCTGCTTTTAGAAATTTCCATATTAGTGATATAAAATACTCGTCATCAATTCTTTTACGGAGGATGTCTATTAATATATGGTGGTCAAAGCTATCAAAGCACGCTTTAATATCACCCTCAATAAACCAGTTTACCCCCAAAAACGTTCTATCAATGCTTTTTAATGCTGTATGACAACTTCTATTCGGTCTAAAACCGTGTGAATTCTCAGAAAAACAAGGTTCATATATGCTTTCAAGTAACATTCTGACTACTTCCTGTATCAATTTATCATTTGCTGACGGGATTCCTAAAGGTCGCTTTTTTGTGCTATTCTCTTTTTCGATATATGTCCGTCTTACAGGATTAGGCTTATAACTATGGTCTTTTAATGAACTGATTATTGCTTCCATTCTTTTTATACTCATATCATCTACCGTTTGTCCATCAATCCCTGCTGTCATACTTCCATCTGTTCCATAGATGTTTGCATAGGCTTTAAAGTAAAACTCAATATTGTACAAATTTCTATATAGTCTTTGGAATTTATATCCTTTTTTTACACGAATTTTCACTCAAACTCTTTAATACGATACTAGGATTTCTCATAGTGCCTCACGCACCTTTCTTTGTACTGTAATTAAAAACAAACTGTTTCCCTTCGCCTTGTAATAGGCTTTCCCTATCTCTAACTACTATGAAAACTCTGTTTCCTTGCAAGCATTTTGCCTGTTTAGGAAATCTCCGTTTAGACTTGCAGAATTAGCTTGATATGTTGTCGGGTATGACTTTCGTCATTTTCTATTATCCAATAGCTAGTTAATCAAGAGTATTACACAACTATAAGTAACAACTTTACACTTGCCTTGATTTCTGACGTTAATAGTTATCTTCCGTCATAGGATGCCATATTCCTAACCTCTGACTATCATTCAAGCAGTTTAGCTTTTACCCTCATACACATCTTTTCACCTGACACTATTGCACAAATATTTCTATTTGCCATAAGTCGCATTTTGATAACTAAATGACTTGTGCCTTTCTCTGAATATGCTGCACTCCTCCTCCAGTTTCCCTTTGGAATAAATTCAGTGGTGATAGGTTGCAAGTTTTACTTGCTCCAATACTTTTACCTACTACTTGCTAAAGGTAGTATTCTTAACAAGCCCGCATAACCTATATATTAAGGCTATTTACGGACGCACACTTACCCTGCAGTAGGCTGCCATCCTCCCTGGCAGTTTTCCTATCATGACAGGATTTACATAAGGGCTGCCAGTTGCTCTCGTCCCAGAAGAGCCTTTCATTACCTTTATGTGCCCGAACATGATCCACAACAGCTGCAGCTTTAATAACACCTTTAGCTTTACACTTTACACAAATGGGATGTTCCTGTAAGAATTGTTTTCTCAGCTTCTTCCACCTGCTGGTGTTATATAAGTGTTTAAAGGGTCTGTTCATCCTGCTGTATTTCCTGTCCACTTGCTTCTGGTGCTTTTCACAGTACCTTAGCAAATCTAACTTTTTAATAATACTTAGCCC
>ENA-UOOE01002752-UOOE01002752.1-fermentation-metagenome-genome-assembly--contig:-NODE-2752-length-12124-cov-345.452564_pt1 | contig 12124 bp, 13 predicted proteins | sample MGYA00245776_ERZ724021 | MGnify/ENA primary metagenome ERZ724021 (study PRJEB28704, sample SAMN03018321) | fermentation metagenome | biome: anthropogenic terrestrial biome; feature: soil...
TTCGTTATATCATGGTTTAACGAAGTCAAATTCATGGTTTTCACATAAAAACAATCTAAAATATAATACTGTAATTTATTAGATCCCTATAAATTTCTACCCTGAACTCAACAGGCATATTTCTTAATTTTATTTTTTTAAGATTATTTTATTTATCTTATAAGTCTCCTTTGAGTTTTTAATTTCTTCCAGATAATTTTTTAGGCTTATAAATTTTTTCCCCTTTTTTTAGCAACCCTTAATCACTATTGGAATGTTCTTTTACTCCATGATACCTTTTAAAGCCGTAGAACCACCTTATTGACCAGACGATGTGAAATGCAGCCCACCAGAAGATTCCAATGAAGTAAACGATCAACCCAAAAAAGATGTTAAGGAGGGCTACCAGTAAGAAAAGAATGGGATTTCTGTAAAAAAAGGATGTAACTCCAATAAATTCTTGTATACTTGATGAGAAAAGGACAGTAGGGCTGACGCCTATCAAAATCCATATTAAGAGGGCAAAAAATCCCATGATAATTCTAGCCACGGCTCTGGTAGGGGACAACTGTTTTTTCAGCTGTTGGGAAAGTTCCTTTTCCTGGTTGTTCTCATTTTTTTTACTTTCTTTCAAGCAATGACACCACGATCATTTATTAAATCAAATATTGATAATCCAGTTTCTTAGCTTGCCTAAAAAGAAAAAAAGTAGGAAAAGGTTTTTTGTCAATTATCCACTAAACCCTCCAACGTGGAAACCTGTTCAGCTTCTGAATAGGTACACTCCGTATACAAGTAGGATTACGACCATGATCCAGAACAAATAGAATAACAGGTTAGGTAGTGCTAAATCAACTACCGCTAACAAAATAGCCACAACAATCATTAATATACCAGTATTCTTTTCATTCATAGCCAGACCTCCAAATATCTTTAATAATATATTAAGATTGTATATGTTATATTTTTTTTGCAAAAGTTGTGGTGCGCTTTTAAGCTTCAGAATCATTTTGGATCAGTCCAGGATACATGTCCCAACTAATTTTGCTTAAAAAATAGTATAAAAATGGTTCCTTTTATAATATTAAAGAGTGGGTAAAATAAATCTATTTTAAAAAAAAGAGGGAAAAAATTTAAATTCGTATGTCCCTTTTATTCTTCCATAGCTTTTATATCAGCTGCAGCTTTTGCAATGGAACATTTATCTGAATGCTCTTCGCATTTAAAACATACTTCTTCAGTTATAGCTTTCAGAGATTTTTCTATGTCTTCGCTTTCCACTTCTTTTCCTGTTATCCATTCTGGCATATTATCACCAAAGATAACTATAGTGAATTATAAATATATACTTAATCGTCAGTAAAATATACTAAATACAGTTTTATTGATAAACGTCAAGCAGGATATTTATCGCAGGATAATCATTTTAAAATCTTATCTAATAATAAAATTGATTGAAGAATTGGGTAAAAAACTGATCTAGTTGAAAAATAAAAAATAGTTAGAAAGTAAAAAAAGTTAATCTGACTTAAATTTGAGTGTAATTATTCTTCTACGTCAACAAGCTCGCCGTATTCAAGTTCAAGCTGGCAACCTTTAGGACCACAGCACCAGTGCTGTAATTCAAACTGTACTAACACTATTTCACCTCCTTGAACAAAGGGTATGCTATATCAAGACTTTGAAAGAGTTTTTATTATTTTTTTTGACTGGAAACTACCTGTTTTTTCTATTAAAGAAGCTTCAGAAATATTTCCTTCAACAACTTAATATTGTCCCAGTAGGTATATGTACTTAATCGTCAGAAAAATGTATCCTACTACATTTTTATACACAAAACTGACCTTTGAAGTTTCTTCAGAAACCTTTATTATTAACCTTTAACATAAAATCGCTTAATGAAAACAGAAGTTGGCAGTGCCAATGAGATCAGTGAGCTAAAATCCAAGCTGGATCTCATGCACAGGGATATAAAGCGCATGATGGAGAATTCAAACAAAGAATATCTTGATCTCATGCTAAAAAACCTTAAAAAGGATTTTTTAAACTGCATAACAGACCATGTTTCTGAGGATATTGAAACCAGCCTTGAGAGGGGAATGGTTGATAAGTGCCAGATGAGGGACAACTGCAAATCCAAGTTCACAGAGCTTCTGGAAAAAAATGTTGACCTCATAAAACAGGACGAAGTTCCAGAGACACAGGTAACAGGATCCAGAGGGGAACTTGAGAATTTAAGGGCTGAAGCACCCTTCGATAAATGTGATCTATGCTTTTCGGAGGTTACAGATATCTTCGAAAAACAGCTGAAACTAATGAGGTCCCTGCACATCTACAATGGACCTGAAGAGAAAAAAATTGATATCTCGGACATCTCAGAAGATTCACTGGTACGCGAAGTTTTTGAACCCCTCTCAAACAGGCAGAGACTTCAGATAATAAAGGCAGTTGCAGTGGAAACCAAAACATTCACAGCACTGTCACAGCTCACAGGATTAAGGGGAGGAAACCTACTTTTTCACATTCAAAAACTCCTTGACAGCAACATGATAATCCAGAGGCATGAACGTGGAGATTACATGATCACAGAGAAAGGCTACCAAGTCCTGAAGGTAATCTCCCAGCTTGGAGGCGTCTTGGAAGATGCTCCAGAACCTGAAGCAGTGGAATCATAATGTCATTTGGATCATTAAAAAATACATATTTATATAATACTTTTGTTCTATATTAATAAAACAAAATTAAAAACAAACTATAGGTTCAGGTGATAGTTGTGAAGAGAGATGTTATCAGGATCAACGAGGAGAAATGTACAGGATGTGGAGACTGCATTCCAGGATGCCCTGAGGGAGCAATACAGGTAATCGATGGAAAGGCAAGACTCATAAGCGACCTTTTCTGTGACGGTCTGGGGGCATGCATTGGAAACTGCCCTCAGGGAGCTATAGAAATTGAGGAGAGGGAAGCTGAGCCCTACGATGAATATAAAGTCATGGAAAACATTGTGAAAGGGGGTTCAAACGTTATAAAAGCCCATCTCAAGCATCTCCATGGCCACGGTCAAAAAGATTTTTTAAACCAGGCAATTGAAATTTTAAATGAAGAAGGCATAGATATACCTGATTATGAAGAAGAAACACTGGCATGTGGTTGTCCAGGATCAATGGCTCAAGATTTGACTAAAAAACGGTCTGAAGATGCAGGAACTTCAGTGAATATCAGTCCAGAACTTGGTAACTGGCCGATACAGCTCCAGCTTTTGAATCCAAATGCACCCTACTTGAAAAATGCGGATCTCTTAATAGCAGCCGACTGCGCACCTTTCGCTTACCCAAACTTCCATCAGAGGTTCCTGAAGGATAAGGTTCTCATAATATTCTGTCCCAAACTGGATCAGACCATAGACCAGTACGTTGACAAGTTGGCTGAAATCTTCGAGAAGCAGGACATCCGATCCATCTCAATAGTGCACATGGAGGTACCTTGCTGTTCAGGTATTGAGGTTATAGTCAAAAGGGCATTGGAAAAGGCCCAGAAGAACATCATCATTAAGGATTACACCATTTCCATAAATGGGGAGATAATCTAAGAGTGAAGCAAAAATGGAATAGTTCTATCTATTTCTTTTTTTTAAATCTGAATTTTTGGGGATTATTTGAATTTGCATGAAATTAAGGTGAGGGATCATATTTTTTTTATGATCCCCCTTTTTTGATCCAGGTAAACACAACCATTATAATCCTATTAAAAACAAAAATTATACCATTGAATAGATCTGTATCAAACCAATTTTTATGGATTTTTTCTTAAAAAACTGGGGTTGATAACATGTCAAAGGTTGTACACTTTGAGATACCTGCAGAGGATATGGAGAGAGCTTCTAAGTTCTATGAAAATGTGTTTGGATGGGAGATCACAAAATGGGAGGGTCCCTTTGACTATTGGCTCGTAAAAACTGGAGAAGAGAATGAGCCTGGTATTGATGGGGCCATAATGCCCAAGGAATCTGGTGATGTGATCAGGAACGCCATCAGTGTTGATTCCTATGAGGAATTTGCCGAAAAAATAGAGATGGAAGGCGGTAAAATGCTCACTGAAAAGATGGGAATTCCAGGTATTGGCTACACTGGAACCTTTCAGGATACGGAGGGGAACATTCTGTTGATAGTGGAGTTCAAGATGGAATAATTACAGATGGTGATAAAATGGTAGATGGTTATATAAGCATCACCATGATCTTCGATGCACCTCCAGAGACTGTGTGGAAAGCATGGACAGAACCTGAGAGAGTAAAGCACTGGTGGGGACCTAAGGGATTCACAGCAGCTGTTTCTAAACTAGATTTCCGTGTGGGAGGTACTTACCTCTACTGCATGAGGTCACCGGATGGTCAGGATTTTTGGAGTACCGGTGAGTACAGGGAGATCATTAAAAACCAGAGGATAGTGGCAACCGATAATTTTGCAGATGAAGAAGGAAACATTGTACCAGCTTCACATTACGGAATGAGCGGAAAATGGCCTTTAGAATTGCTGGTAACCCTAAAATTCCAGGAACAGGATGGTAGAACCAGATTCACCCTCCAACATGAGGGTATACCCTCCGGCGAAAATAGAGATTTGGCTGAGGAAGGATGGAGGGAATCCCTCAAAAAACTTGCTGAATACCTGAAAACAGAAAAATAATCCCTTTAAACTCCTTTTTTTATGAACTCTTGTTTTTTAAAATTATTTTTTTGTGTATTTTTTTATTATTTTTTCATTTAAAATGTAATTTAAGGTGGAATAACCTCATTCTTACAATTATTTTTATAATTTACAAATTTACATTTAATGTTTCATGATTAATTTATAATCAGTTATATAATTTTATAATTAATTATATCAATTATTTTTAATACTAAACGATACTTTGTGTTTTATTTTTAAAATAAACTATTCATTTGATTGATATTATGATTTGACATTTATCTAGAAGTTTTTTCAATTCATAACTTTATACTCTCTTCTTATGGTTCATTTTATCCATTCTCTTTCGAAGCCAAATAAAAACATTTATATATGTTCAATTGAACAGTTATTCATATGAAGATAGAAAGTGAAGGAACCTGTGAAGTGAAATGCATACACGAAGACTCAGTCCGAGAAGTCAAATCCAAAATGCTAAGTGAAGAAACCTTCCAGGGCATAGCATCAGATTTTAAAATACTTGGAGACCCAACAAGGGTTAAAATACTCCACGCATTATCAAAGGATGAACTCTGTGTGTGTGATCTTGCAGCGATACTGGGTATGACCGATTCGGCCATATCCCACCAGTTGCGCTTACTCAGGGAAAGGAACATGGTCAAATTCCAGAAAAGAGGAAAAATGGCCTATTATCAACTTGCAGACGAACACGTTATACAACTCGTAAGGATGGAGTCAGAACATGCCAGAGAATGCAGATAAACATGAACATCAAGGATCCTGCAGCTGCTCATGCCAGGAAGACATGTTTGAAGAGAAAGAATCAATATGGAACAGAAAAAACTTCGCAATAATCATAAGCAGCGCAGTTTTACTGGGAATAGGAATCTTCCTTGAAAACTTCGCAGACCAGCACATGGCTTCACAGGCCCTTTTCCTGCTGGTCGTGGCAATTTCAGGGTATGATATAATAAAAGAAGGTATTGAAGAACTTTTAGAGGGAGAATTCAGCATAGATCTCCTCATAACCATTGCGGCAGTTGGAGCCTTTTTAATCGGTCATGGTGTGGAAGGAGCATCTGTTGTTTTCCTGTTTTTCATAGCAGAGTTTTTAGAAAGCTACGCAGGTGAAAGGGCAAGAAACTCCATGGAATCTCTCCTGAAAATAGCACCTGAAACTGCAACGGTGAAAAAAGATGGAATGGAAAAGGTTCTCCATGCCCATGAAGTTGAAATTGGTGATATGGTGGTCGTGAAACCTGGAGACAAGATACCTCTTGATGGAATCGTTATGGAGGGTAAATCATCAGTTAATCAGGCACCCATAACCGGTGAGAGCATGCCCGTTGGAAAGTATCCTGGTGAAACAGTTTTTGCAGGTACCATCAACCAGGAGGGCTATATGGAGATTGAGGTAACCAAAAGATCCAGTGAAACTGTGATATCCAGGATAATAGAACTTGTTCGGGAGTCCCAGAAGAACAAATCAAAAACAGAGGCCTTCATAACCAGGTTCGCCCGCTACTACACACCCACTGTGATACTGGCTGCAGCAGTTGTTGCAACCGTTCCACCATTCATATTTGGACTATCCTTCAATGAATGGTTCTACAGGGCATTGGTTCTCCTTGTTGTTTCCTGTCCGTGCGCTCTTGCAATATCCACGCCAGTATCAATGGTTTCAGGCATAACCTCCGCCACAAAAAACGGTGTTCTCATAAAAGGAGGACAGTTCATAGAGGAAATGCAGAACGTAAAGCTCATGGTATTCGATAAAACAGGTACCCTGACCGAGGGCAAGCTTGAGGTAACAGATGTTAAAAGTTTCAACAACCACTCCCCGGAGGAGGTTCTGGAGGTGGCAGCATCCCTTGAATCGAAATCCAAACACCCTCTTGCAGAACCCATACTGAGAAAGGCTCAAAAACAGAATCTGTCCCTTAAAGATGTTTCAGATTTTAAATCAGTAACAGGAAAGGGTATAACTGGTAAAATTGATGGTAAAAGATTTTATATTGGTAAAGCCTCCCTTATAGATGAGATGGAGATTTCAGGTTCAGATATAACTGAATTTGAGGAAGATGGGAAAACCGTGGTGCTTGTTGCAGATGATGATCATTTAATTGGATTGATTGGATTAAGGGATAAAATAAGAGAGAATGCAGAAAAAGCCCTTCAAAACTTAAAAAATCAGGGTATCAAAACTGTAATGCTCACTGGAGATAACGAAGGAACAGCAAAGGCAGTTTCATCCCAGATAGGCATTGATGAATACTATTCAGGCCTTCTACCTGAGGATAAGGTAAGGATCGTTGAAGAACTCCTTGAAGAGGGGCAGGTTGGAATGGTTGGTGATGGTGTGAACGATGCTCCAGCACTTGCAAAGTCCAACGTGGGCATAGCAATGGGAGCTGCAGGTTCAGATGTTGCCATTGAAACCGCTGACGTGGCCCTTATGCATGATGACCTCTCTAAACTCAACTACATGATGAAACTCAGCAGAAAAACCATGTCAGTTGTTAAGGAAAACGTAACAGTATCCATACTTGTTAAAAGTTCATTTGCAGTACTTGCAGTTTTTGGATTTGTGACGTTGTGGATGGCAGTTGCATTTGGAGATATGGGCCTGAGCCTGGCTGTTATACTGAACGCCCTGAGGATAGGGAATGGAAAAATAGTTGAGTAACAAAACAAGAATAAAAATCATTTTTTTTATTTTTAAACTTCTTTTTTTAAGAGATAAAATCTGAATCAAGTTATTTAACAACGTTTTTAATCAAATTTTCCACTTAAACTAATTTTAGCTGAAACCTTTCTAGGGTATTGAATTGTTATCAGTATGATTCATGATTATCGTATTAATTGTTCATATTATTTTATAAAAATTAGCAATTTGGATATTTTGTCTTAAATCTTCTAATCATTGTTAATTCACCTTAATTTAATTATCCTCCTGTTTTAAAAATTTTTTTTATAAAAATATTTATAATGTTAGGTTATTATAGAAAATTAAGGTTTGAGACTACAAAAAGGAGTGTTTATTATGAAGCGTTGTACTAATTGTTGGACTGATAATCCTGATAATGCTGAGCGTTGCAAGAAGTGTGGAAGGGTTTTAGGTGAATCTTGGTGGCATAACCGGAATTACAGGTTGTACTGGAAAGCGATAGGTTATAGTCTTGTAGTTGGTAGTATTATGGCTATTGTTGGTTATTTCCTGTTTGGGGCATCCAATACCTTGTTTTATGGTATGATTTCAATTCCTTTTGTTACTGGTTGTATTGCAACGGTTTTATCATATAGAACTGAACCAGATAGTACTAATTCATTTATTAATGCTCTTGCTGTGGGTTTAATAGTTGGATGTGCAGTTGTTATGGGTTTATTTGGTTTTGCCTTCTTTTTCAGGTGATACTGCACCTGTACTGATGGTTATATTAATCCCAGGACTTACTATTTGGGCATTATTTGGTGGAGCACTGGGTACTGTGATAAATGCTGCAATAGAAAGTGGAAAAAAATCCACAATCACAATCACAATCATCTTAATAGCTTCAATAGCACTCATAACATACGGAGCATACATGTTCAATGTAAATGCAAATTATGAGAACGGGGCTTATGTTTCGCTGTGTGATTTGGATTTGGTGGATGTTATTCAACCGGAGGCTGATGCTTATCTGAATGCGCCTTATAATTCTTCAGAGGAAAGGTTATCCAATTTAAATAATGCTAAGGTGAAATATGAAAGTATGTTAAATATAACTATTGCTGATCAGCCGCAGGTTGATGAGATGATTGGTAATTCCTCTTCAAGCGTAAAAAAGGAATATGCATTAGCTTTGAATCAATACCTCCATCTTAAACATGATTACTGTCTGGAGATGTACACGGGAATACAATCTGAAATAAAAGGCAACACACAAGAAGCACAAAAACATTACCAGAATGCTAAAGCTTTAATTCCAAAAATACAAAACCAGAACAAACAAATTGATGCAATAATTAACAAAGATCCATCATTCAAACAGTTCATCATTGATCAAAGAAATTATGCAAAAAGATATGTAGACCATCTAAATAATAAAACATGACATTTACCCCTAGTTAGGATGGAGTTTATTATGAAGCGTTGTACTAATTGTTGGACTGATAATTCTGATGATGCTGTGCGTTGTAAGAAGTGTGGGAGGGTGTTGGGTGAGTCTTGGTGGCATAATCGGAATTATAGGTTGTATTGGTGGGCTATTGGTGGTGGGCTTTTAACTGCTGTTATTTTGTATTTTACGGGTTATTTATTAATTGGAGGTTCTAAGACCTTCTTTTTTGCGACTATTCCAATTCTTTTGGCTGTGGGTGCGGTTACTACGATCATTGCTTACAGAAAAGAAGCAGATACTGTTAATTCGTTGATTAATTCACTTGCTGTGGGTTTTATAGTGGGATTCTCATTTATTGCGGTTGTTATGGGATTTTCAGGTGGTAGTGCTCCTCCTGTGATGATCCTGATTTTTATACCATTGCTTGCTTTGTGGACTATGGTTGGAGGAATAGTTGGTTCGGTGATAAATGTTGCAGTAGAAAATGGTAGAAAATCCACAATAATCATTGCAGCAATTATAATCACCATAATATCGCTTGGAGGATATGGAGCATACCAATTTACCTTGTATGCCAATTATGGCAACGGAGCCTATAGTTCTTTGTATGATTTGGATTTTGTGGATATTATTCAGCCTGAGGCTGATGCTTATTTGAATGCATCTTACAGCACTTCAGAGGAACGATTATCCAACTTAAATAATGCTAAAGTGAAGTATGAACGAATGGTGAATATAACTGTGGGTACTCAGCCACAGGTTGATGAGATGATTGGTAATTCCTCTTCAAGCGTAAAAAAGGAATATGCATTAGCTTTGAATCAATACCTCCAACTTAAGCATGATTACTGTCTGGAGATGTACACTGGAATACAGCTTGAGATAAAGGGCAACACAGCGGAAGCACAAAAACATTACCAGAATGCTGAAGCTTTAATTCCTAAGATACAAAGCCAGAACAAACAAATTGATGCAATAATCAACAAAGATCCATCATTTAAAAGTTATATAACAGAAAAAAGGGATGAAGCTAAGGAATATTCTGGAAGAGATCGCACAGAAAACATGACATTTTCCATGTGAATGATTATGGACCTTTATAAGGAGAAATATTTACTATGAAGCGTTGTACGAATTGTTGGACTGATAATCCTGATGATGCTGAGCGTTGCAAGAAGTGTGGAAGGGTTTTTGATGAATCCTGGTCACATAATAAGAATTACAGGTTGTACTGGAGAGCTATTGGTGGTGGGCTTTTAGTTGGCAGTATTTTAGCTGTTGTTGGTTATTTCCTGTTTGGGTCTTCTAATACCTTTGCTTTTGGTATGATTCCGATTCCTTTTGTTGCTGGTTGTGTTACAACTGTTTTGGCTTATAAGATGGAATCTAATTTAAATAATTCTATATTTAATGCTCTTGCTGCGGGTTTAATAATTGGATTTGCGGTTGTTATAGGTATTTATGGTATTGCTGCCTCTTTAGGTGCTAGTGCTCCTCCTGTAATGATTATTATTCTTATCCCGGCTTTGGCTATGTGGACTTTCTTTGGTGGAATACTGGGAGTTATTATAAATGTTGCAATAGCAAATGGTAGGAAATCTACCCTTATAATTTCAGCCATACTCATCAGCAGCGTAGCACTCATAGGATATGGAATATATCAATTCGAATTATCCTGTAATTACGACAACGGAGCCTACATGTCTGCATATGAGCTTGATTTTGTGGATATTATTCAACCGGAGGCTGATGCTTATCTGAATGTACCCTACAACACTTCAGAGGAACGATTATCCCACTTAAACAATGCTAAAGTGAAGTATGAGCGTATGGTGAATATAACTGTTGCTGCTCAGCCACAGGTTGATGAGATGATAGGTAATTCATCTTCAAGCATAGAAAAAGAATACGCACTTGCTCTGGATCAATACCTCCAACTTAAGCATGGCTACTGCTTGGAGATGTACACTGGAATACAGATTGAGATAAAGGGTAACACAGCGGAAGCACAGAAACATTACCATAATGCTGAAGCTTTAATTCCAAAAATAGAAAGCCAGAACAAACAAATTGATGCAATAATCAACAAAGACCCATCATTTAAAAATTACATCACAGAAAAAAGAAGTGAAGCAAAAAGAAATTCAAAAGCACACAGCTCAGAAAACATGACATTCTACATGGGATAAATGCTTTAAATCTTTTTCAATCTTCTATTTTATTGGGATGGTGCGGTTTTTGTGTCAGGGAATCAATTTTTTTTATTGAGTTCTTATGGAATATATGCGAAGTGGCATTAAAATGCCTAAAAAATTAATATTATCATTTATACTTGTTTTTTGCCCTAAACATTGATGAAACATCTTCTTCTGTAATTAACTAAGCTGCTAAATTAAGTATAATGTTTTGAAGATTTCAATTCATCATTTTAATACTAATTATAAAAATTTATTAAACAGTAACCCTAAATAATGAACTGGTGTTTTTATGAAAAAAACCTTAGAAAACCTAAGCAAAGCATTCATAGGGGAAAGTCAGGCAAGGAACAGGTACACCTTGTACTCCAAGACTGCGAAGAAGGAAGGATACGAACAGTTGGCAGATATATTTCTTGTAACTGCTGATAATGAGAGAGAACATGCTAAATGGCTCTTTAAATTAATACAGGAACTTAAAGAAGATTCTGGTGAAGATCTGGAAGCATTGACTGTTGAAGCTGAAGCACCCCTTGTGTTGGGAACAACGGCTGATAATCTCATAGCTGCAATAGCAGGTGAACACTATGAGTACAGTGAAATGTACCCTGAATTTGCAGATGTGGCCGAAGAGGAGGGTCTTGAGGATATTGCAGTCAGGTTAAGGGCAATAGGCCGTGCAGAGGAACATCATGAGGATCGTTACAAGAAACTTTTAGGGGAAGTTGAAGCAGGGACCATGTTTAAAAAGGATGAAGAGGTTAAATGGGTCTGCCGTAAGTGTGGATATGTTCACACAGGAATGGAACCACCAGAAAAATGTCCTGCATGCGACCATCCAACCAAGTACTACGAAATTCTATGTGAACAATATTAAGGGGGAATCATTTTGGAAAAAGGACAGATTTATAGGTGCAACGTCTGTGGAAATATTGTTGAACTCATCCATGTTGGCGGAGGAAACCTGGTGTGTTGTGGAAATGAGATGGAACTCTTGAGTGAGGAACCTAAGGATGTTGGGGCAGAAAAGCATGTTCCAGTAATAGAAAAAACTGAAAAGGGCTTCAAGGTTAAAGTGGGTTCAGTACCTCACCCAATGGAAGAAACCCACTTCATTGAGTGGATAGAGCTCAAGGCTGGAGACGAAGTGTGTAAAAAATTC
>ENA-UOOE01002754-UOOE01002754.1-fermentation-metagenome-genome-assembly--contig:-NODE-2754-length-12103-cov-4.753237_pt1 | contig 12103 bp, 11 predicted proteins | sample MGYA00245776_ERZ724021 | MGnify/ENA primary metagenome ERZ724021 (study PRJEB28704, sample SAMN03018321) | fermentation metagenome | biome: anthropogenic terrestrial biome; feature: soil; material...
ACATTATAATAAATATAGATGTAATCGTCCAAACCTATTTAGGGGCTTAAGAGATATAATATTATTAATATTACCACATCATAATTACTACTTTTGTTAATAATTATGTTATTTATTATTGATTTAATAATAAATTTAGATACATAATATCACATTGTCAATTTAGTGTATATGTTCAAATTGAACAATTGTATGCGAATTTATTTATCCTATTATTACAAATGAGCATCCTAATTCATCCATTAATGCATCTTATCCATTAAATATTGCATGTTAAAAGAAATCTATAGTTTTAATTTGGGTAATTCAATAAAATAAAATTATCAAGTGATTCTTAGGTTCAGGTGGAGTTTGCTCATGAGGAATGCTTTTCTCTATCTAGACCTTATTAACAGTATTCTTAGTGTCTTTAGCACTTAGAATACGTTATCCTTTAGGGGAAGAACTTATCCAGACGCGTAGCAGTGCTTATCACCCACTTTGAGGGAGCAGGGGTGTTAGCAATGGTAGCGTTCGGATAAAGAGCAGGAGGTGTTGTTTTTGAAGATAATTGTCTTAAATGGAAGTCCAAAATCACAAAAAAGCGTTACAATGCAATCAATGAAATATCTGGAACAGAATTATGAAAATCATCAATTTGAGTATATCCACACTATAAAAGATATAAAAAAATGTGAGCAATCCAAGGAAGGATTAGAAACTTTATGTAAAAAAATTGGAGAAGCAGATGCTGTCATATGGGCTTTTCCACTATATTATGCCCTGGTACCTTCTCATTATAAAAGGTTTATTGAATTAATATTTGAAAATAATTTAACAGGTTATTTTTCAGCAAAATATACCAGTGTATTCTCTACTTCTATTCATTATGCAGATATTCATGCACATAATTACATGAGGGCAATATGTGAGGATCTGGGCATGAACTATGTAGAATATCTATCCCATGAAATGCAGGATTTAACAAAAGAAAATAGAAGGCAGGAACTTAAGTTATTCTTTGAAAATTTACTTATCTACGTTGATGAAGGTTTAATTACTAATAAGTTATTTAACACCTTAAGTGAAAGCACATTTAAATATAATGCAGGAAAAACAGATAAGTTTATTCATACTACTAAAAAAATAATTATTTTAACAGACGCCCAAGAAAAAGACAGTAATCTTAATGAAATGATTAATAAATATAAAAGCTATTTACAAAATTCAGTAGAAGTATTTAATCTTTATCAAATAGATATAAAAGGTCCTTGTTTAGGCTGCTGCAACTGCGCCCAAGAAAATATATGTGTTTACCATAACAGGGATGGTTACCGAAAATTTTTAGATTATATTATTAAAAATGGAGATATAATTATTTTTGCCGGCACTATAAAAGATAGATTTTTATCCTCACGCTTTAAACTCTATTATGACAGAAGTTTTTGTTACACCCATATTCCTTTCTTAAAAGGTAAACAAATAGGCTATATTATTTCAGGAAAATTAAGTGAGCACCAAAATTTAAGACAAATATTAGAGTTATATACTGGAGAAGACAGAAATTTAATCGGATTTGTCACTGATGAAAGTGAAAACAATGATATTATAGATAAGCAAATATATACTTTTGCTAAAATTAGTGTAAACTATTGTGAAAAAAATTATTTTAAATCCGAAACTTTTTTAGGCGTAGCTTCAAGAAAATTGTTTTCCGATGCCATAGAAGGGCACTTAGGAGCCATATTTACAGCTGATTATAAGTACTATAAGAAAAATGGACTGATAAAAAAAATATCCTTTAAGCAAAAAATGCAGGTGAAAGTTATGAGATACTTTATGGGAAAAGAAAAATTCAGAAAAGAAGTTCAGAGAAATATGGTTGATCATATGATTGCGGGCCATAAAAAAGTTCTTCAAAAAATAGGTACTAAGTAATGGTTAATAGTTTAAAAGCAAGTTTGAATGTAACACTGGGCTTTGTGCCTTTAATATTTCTCTGGAGCATCTCAAATAAACTAGGACTTATTTTAGGTTTAGGCTCTATTGTAATATTATTTATAAAAAATGTAATAAATAAGAATATGGGAATTATGTCTTGTGTGTTACTAGTATACTTTATCACATCTAATATATTATATTTTTATTTTCAAATGGACTTTATTGTTGAGTATAGATACTTAACTTCTTATATAACATTGGGTTTAATGGGATTTATTTCTACTATAATAAAAAAACCCTATACTATGTATAAAGCTAAAAGTGGATACAAAAAAGACTTTGGAGAATCTCCCTTATTTATAGAAGTTAATGTTTTGATAACAAAGATATGGACGACTATCTACTTAATCAATGCTATTATAGAATTAACAACTCATAATACTATTACTGTTATAGTTATAAATATATTAATAGTCTTGGGAATTGCATTGTCTATTATAATCCCGGGATTACTTCCAGAAGCTTAAAATAGAAGAGGGTTTTATATGGAGATGGATTTAATTTGCTCAGAAAACATAAAAAGAATATTAGAGGAAGTTCTTACTAACCGAAAAATAACAATTAGTAAAGATGCCAGAGTGTGCATTATCGAAAAAGGATTTGATTTGGGACCAGGGAAAATAGGCATATATTTTGATATGAGCACCCTAAACCTTTTAATGGACTATTTAGATCAGAGCACCGCCAGTAAGGAAGAAATTAAAAATATAATAACAGGAAAATGTGAAGAAGATGAACTTAAAGTACTCACTTATGATAGCATTTATTATTTTGAATCTGTAGGAAACAATGTATTTTGTAAGACAAAAGATAAAAAATATAAGGTAAAGGAAAAACTCTACGAATTGGAAAAAAAGTTGGAAAATAAGGAATTCATAAGAGTGAGCAAATGTTTTATTGTAAACATAGTGAAAGTAGATCGTATTATTTCATGGTTTAATAGTAAGCTTATATTAAGAATCATGGATATAGATGAGGAGATTTATGTTACACGAAAATATTTAAATGATTTCAAAAAATTTCTTGGATTCTGAGGTGAGCTAAACATGAAAGGAAATTTAAAAGATTTTTTATTTAATTTATCAATATCCATGTTTATAGGATTATTTGTAGGTATGGTTCAAGTAACCGCTGTAAACATAAACAGTGAAACTATAACTATATTAATTATATCTTCCATAATTGGGGGAGCTATTGGAACAATTTCTATGTTTGTTTTCATATATATATTTGCCATAAAACAAAAAGATGTAAAACTGGCATTTATATCAGTATTTATAATAATAGGAGCTATTTCCTATATGCCATCTTTTTACTATTATTTAGCTTATAATAATACTATATCCATGATACAATTAATATCAATTTTAATATCAGCAGAACTTCTTGGAATGAGTTTTTGTTACTATTCCTATAGAAAATGTTTGGATTTAAATTCAAAACTAAAAAATAAAAAACAGCAATTGAAAAGAAAATCCTAATTACATTAAAATTTTTTACTATATAAATATGTTACATATAAGGGGTATTTTTATTGTAATACCCCCTACTTTTTACACTATTTTTTATTTTCAATTCACTTTATTTATACTCTCCATTTCTCATTTTTTTTAATCTTCTTTTATATAGGTAAATGGATCCTTATCATACCATTCTCTTCTATAAGGAAGTGATCTATTTTTTGAAATATTTTTATTGAATTGATTGTTTTTGATTTTTCTATTGAGTCTACAGGCAATTTCAAATACACCTGCATATCCCATATAAATATTGGTGGGTCCAAACAGAGGCAATATAGGTAAGCCTTGTTTAGCAGTAATATTATTAACTCCACTATGAATTACAATTACATCTGGTTTTAGCTTATTCACAATATTTACCTGTTCAAAAGGTTGTTGAGTTGCTACATTAAATACAACATCATCTATATTTTCCAGGGCCTCAAAGATTGGCTCTATGAATTTATCTATATGATGTCCTTTAAATCCTACAATCTCCATTCCCAAATCCTGTAATACTTCTGCAGTAGCAACTATTCTGATAGCCCCTCCCCCCAAATACACTCTTTTACCTTTAAGATTCTTTCTATATGGTTCAAGACTTTCATTAAGTAATTCATCTTCTTTTTTCAGAAAACCTTCTGCTTCTTTTTCTAGATTAAAGTACTCTGCAATTTTTAAAACCCAACGTGCCGTATTCTTTCTTCCAATTGGAATTGTATCGATTATAAAAGGAATTCCATATTCTTGTTCTACATATTTAATATAATAATCATCATGTGTTCCACAGATGCTTACATTTAGAGAACTTTCCAAAGAATATGCAAAATCTTTTGGCGCAGAGTAACAAGGCAGAAAAGTTACAGTTAACCCTATGGCATTTAACAACCTTTCTAGTTCAAGTTCATCAGCTCTACTCATAGAGCCAACATTAAAAATATTAACATGTCTGGTAAGTAAATATTTTCTTTTTATTTCTTCAAAATCATCTTGAACTGAATTTTCTTCCCTGACTATGTCTTTTAAAAGTTTTTTCATTATACCATTATAAGCTGCATCATATGCCGTAGCCATTACTTTTGTTTTAAATCCTTCACAAGTAACAGGTATTAAAGCAGCGGCAACTTCTGATTGCAGATCAGAGATTATTCCATCTATATCATCTCCAATTAATGCCGGAACACATCCACTCACTGCAATAATCACTTCTGGTCTGAATTCCTTATCAGCATATATAATTGTATCTCTCAGCTTTTTTTCTCCTCCACTTATTACATCTGATTCATCCAGATTAGTACTCAGCCATATTGTTCCTTCAGCTTTAGGATCTCTTAAACGCTTAAAACTAGAACCTTGTCCTACAGAACTATTAGTAGAGGCTCCACATCCTAGTGGAGAATGCATTACAACAACAGCATTTCTTAATGTATTTAAAATCCCAAGACTTAACCCATGTTGGCATCCATAAGTTTGAGAAAAGCTGCGATTTGCATTATTTAAACATGCTTTATTCAAGCAATCTTTTAAATTGGCACATGTTCCTCCAAAAGCAATACCAGCTTTCAATCTTTCTTCACGTGCTGGTGCAGTTGTACTTAATTCCATTTTCATATATTACCCTCCTTATCTACCTGTAATCAATGAGCTCAGTATGTCTTCAGTAAGAGTTAATCCTCCATTAAATCCAACATAGGATCTATTAAGAACAATTCTGTTTGTAATGGGAAATGAAACTGTAACTAAAGGTACATTTATACTGGCTGCCAATTCCTTTTCAAATATACTTCCTATAACCACAAGAGGTACCATAGCCTCGTAATACCTTTGATTTTTGTTAGGCTCCCATACTTCTCGTAAATATCTTTTAATAGAACTTGTATCAGTATCAAATTTAACTGTTGTCTTCAATCCCGATTCAAATCCTTTAAATTGTTCTTCTACTTTATCTTTTTCATTTAATATATCAGTAATCACAGCAAGCTCTGGCAGCCATCCCAATTCATCCGATACAAAACGTGATAAAGAAGGTGCATAATTGGAATCTCCAACTACAAGAGCATATCTTTGCAAATCTGCATCAGTATAAATATCTAAAAATCTTTCAAAATAATCGTAATAAATATTTCTTTCCTTCTCCAGTGCTTTGTCTATTGTGCTTTCTGGTATATCAAAATACCTTCCTACTTTTCTTATGAATTTTTCTGTTTGAATATATCCAATAGGAACTTGAGCTGTTATATATGGTATATTATGAGCTTCTTTATACTCTTCTGCTGTTTCCTTTCCAAATACTTTTGAAAGTACAATATTTAAGCTTGCATTAGCTGAATTTTTAATATCTTCAATATCTTCACCTTCCCCAAATAATGTATTAGCTTTTATACCTATAAGACCAAGAATACGTTTCATTTCTTTCAAATTACCTTTCCAAAATATATCTTGTCCAGGCACAATACCCAATATATTTACTTGTTTTTCAGTTTTTTTCTCCTTTGGTTCAACATATTGTTTCACCAAGCCCTGTAAAAGAAAATCATAACCATAATAGGAATTTCCTTTAAAGCTAGGTGTTGGAACTGCTATAACTGGTTTTTCAGTACCAGTAAAATCTTTAACAACTGCTTCTATATCATCACCAATCATTTCTACCATACATCCTGTTACAACAACATATATATCTCCATCCATTATCTCTAATGTACTTTTTATTTGTTCCTTCAATCTTTTTTCTCCACCAAAAACAATATCCCTTTCCGTCACATTTGTGCTAGGCAGGGATGTTGCTCCACAATAACCTCCTCCTAGATAAGCTGAACCAGAATTAGTTGCATTGTGTAAATTATAGCCACAACCTGAAGCTGCATGTATAATGGGTATTGCTCTAGAAATAGCTCTTAATGTAGACAGTGCACCTCCTAGTGCACATGAGTATCGTGGTCTGTCAACAAACTTGCTCATCTTTCCTCCAATCTGCCATCCGGCTGACTAATATTTTATAATTTAAAATTGTATTTTATCTATTCTATCAAAGAGATCTGTAGACAGATATCTCTCTCCTGTATCAGGCAATAGAACTACCACATTTTTTCCTTTAAATTCTAGACGTTTTGCAATTTGTGTGGCAGCAAAAGCTGCTGCACCTGACGAAAAACCTACTAATAACCCTTCTGTCCTAGCCAAATCTTGTGCAGTTTCAATTGCTTCTTCATTTCTAACCTTGTATATTTCATCAATATTTTCAAATTTAACTAATTCTGGCACAAAATTTGCCCCTATCCCTTGCAGTTTGTGGGGACCAGGTACTCCTCCAGATAAAACTGGCGAATCATATGGCTCTACTGCAATTATCTTTATATTAGGATTTTTTTCTTTTAATCCTTCACTAACCCCTGTAATTGTCCCTCCTGTCCCAATTCCAGCAACAAAAGCTGCAATCTCTCCCTCTAAATCATTCCAAATTTCAACTGCTGTTGTTTCTTTGTGTATTTTAGGATTCACTTCATTAAAAAATTGCTGAGGTTGAAATGAATTTTCAATTTGAAAAGAAAGTTCTTCTGCCCTTCTTATTGCGCCCTTCATTCCATCTTTTGCGGGTGTTAGTATTAGTTCAACATTTAATGCTTTCAATAGCTTTTTACGTTCATCACTCATACTTTCAGGCATGGTTATGATAATATGATATCCTTTTGCAGCAGCTACAAACGCTAGGCCAATTCCTGTATTACCACTTGTAGGTTCAATAATTACAGTATCTTTATTTATTAATCCCTTTTCTTCAGCATCTTCTATCATAGCTAGAGCAATACGATCTTTAACTGAACTTAGAGGATTAAAATATTCTAGTTTTGCAATTAAATTACCCCTTATTTTTTTTTCTCTGTTATAATCAGTCAACTGTAACAATGGTGTATTTCCCACCAATTCAGTTAACTTTGTAGAAACTCTGTCCATGTAATCACTCCCTATTTAATACCTTCTTTCTTAAAAAGAATTCATTTTCTGCCTTTTTACACCTTTTAATGATTTATGTTCATCACTTCTCTTGTAATATCTTATTATTGTTTTTAAGGTCTCATCAAGTTTCATATTAATACCAAATACAGAAATGTTATTTTTCCCTAATTGCTTTTCTGAACCAGGTCCGCATCTACTACATAATAAACATCTGCAATCAGAAATAGTTTCTATTTTTCTTTGAATCTTGGGATTAATGTTACCACAAGAATGTTTAGATAAATATGAACTACAATTTCCATTACTCTTTTGATTCTTCTCAACTAATCTTTCTCCTAAATTCTCATAGGTTTCATCATCATTTACTTTTATTATAAAAAAAGAATTTGAAGCTCCGAAATGTTTATCAATGTTGACTCCATCTGTTGAAGCAACTGCAATATTATATCCCATTAATACCATCTCCTTATCTAAAATACTTATCATATCTAAATTTTTAAAGTATCTCGTCTGAAACTTAACATATCTTCTTTCCTGCTCTAATGTATTTAACACTCTTAAATTAAATATGTTAAAGATTAACTATATAATACATATAGAAACTCTAAAAATAGAAAAGGCTATATTTTTCAGTAAGAAAAACATAGCCTCCAGTTTCCTAGTCAACCATTTTTTAATATTTTATCCGATCGCTACCATTGCTAACACGCCCATCTTCTATCAAAGTAGGGGATAAGCACTGCTACGCGCCTGGATAAGTTCTTCTAAGGTTCAGATGGAGAGAGTCATCCTTATAAGCAAACTCCATCTGAACCTTAGAATCACTTGATTATATTTAGAGTTCTCAAAATAAAAAAGGCCTTATTCTTCAATAAGAAAAATAGCCTCTATTAACAAAAATAATTCAATAAAATTTCTACTTTTCTTATCTCTCAGAGTATTAAATATACTCTGTAGGAATTAACACCGATACATAAAATGTCGGTTGTCGGGTTTCACAGGACCTATCCCTCCACCACTCTTGATAAGAGTAACTGTATTAACTTAAATTAATTTTTTAAATATTTATAACAATCATTATGTAATTAATATTATATTAATTATGCTTTACTATGTCAATACTAAATTTGTAAAAACTCACAGTATTTGTTCAAATAAAAGCCCCGATTTAAATCAGGGCCTTTTATCTAAAAGTTTATCACAAGTATAAAACATACTTTATATTCTCATTAAGTTTAAATTGCTTTCTATATATTATATACGACGTCTTCATAAATAGTTACAGATTTTATTATTTTAAAAAAAACAAGTTTTTATAATTCTTTATAAGCCCTTCTGGTTTTTTTTCTCCAAAAAACTTATACCTTAAATAATCATCAACATATATGTTAAATGGAACTAATAAAAACCATATTATAGCATAGAAAATACATATCTGTCCCAAAATATTTCCCCAAATATTAGAATAATCCCATATTTCAAGCTGAAGCCATATATTTAAAATAATCCCTGCTGCAAATTCCAACACTAAAATTATAAGGGTGCCTATCAAACACTGTTTCCACATCTTACGATTAGAAAAAGCATTGCTTTCATTTAATTTTCCAATAAAGAAAGCCGCTATACCTCCCACTATCAGCATAGATATATGTGTCCATCCACGCCATAAGCCTTCTAAAATCATATAAATGCTACCCATTATAAATATTAAGATTAAATCCTTTTTTAAATTTTTATACTTATATGTCATAATATATCCTCCAAATTATTTTGACCTAAAATTTATTCTTTAAATCATATTTATAATTTATCAATATTATCAAGTATGTGATAAATACTCCTTTATTATGAATAATTTATACACCAAAACAATTTTTTATGTTGTGAATGCATTTATCCGAACACGGAAATCAGCTAATACTTCCATCTTTTTGAAAAAGATTTATCTTGATTTCCATAAACAATTGTTTTAAAATTTAATAAATCATGATAATTACCATAGAGGTGTTACAATCAATGTTTTCAGACAATGTACAAAAATTATTTTATATATTGGATAATTTAAAAATTGAATATAAACTATATAATCATGTAGAAATGAATACTGTTGATGACATCAACAAATTAGATATACGATTCCATGGACAGTATTGTAAAAATCTTTTTTTAAAAAACAGCAAAGGTGATATCCACTATCTTGTAATTTTGATGGATTGCAAACGGGCGGATTTAAAAAAATTGGCACAGACTATACATAGTACAAGGCTGTCATTTGATACAGAAGAGAACCTGTACAAGTATCTTAAACTGAAACCAGGCTCTGTTACTCCTTTTGGATTAATAAATGACTTTCAAAGAGAGATTGTGGTATTAATAGATAGTGATTTAATCGATATGAATGCAATTAATTTTCATCCTAATATAAACACATCGACAATTACTGTATCCTATATGGGATTAAAAAAATTTTTAGATTGGCATGGAAATAAAGTATATAATGTTTGTATATGATTAAACAATTAAAAGAAATTGCATTTTTGAAGAAATCTTTATGTACATCACAGTAAATATTAATTGATCATAAGGATATATAATCTACAAATTCATCATTTCTCAATAAATCTCTCAATGATGATATTTTATTATTCTATCAATGACAGGCTTATACATTAATAAAACTATTTAATACATCTTAATTTTCTATTACTGATTATATAATGTATCAGTAGTAACTATAGCATATTCATTATCACTTTGATTAAGTATTTTTATAAAATTGGCAAATATACCCGAACCAATAATCTTTCCATTAGTCTCATAATCTAATACAGGTGATGATTTCAAATCTGTATATATTTTAATATAGGTGGTATTGATTTCAACATATAATCCTGAAGATTTCACTAATTCCTTTGAACTTGATCCAATATCACAACATAATAATTGATTTAAATTTTCAATATTATCCAGAGACGAGCTATTTCTATCGTATGAAAATAACTTTATTGTATTATCTTTAATACCTAAAAGTAATCCTGAATTTATTCTATCTACAATAGGGATAAATACATCTGTTGAATCAGATATATTAGTGTCTAATTTAAGCTTAAATAATACTTTATGTTCAAAATAATTTTGTAATTTATATGGAGCTAAAAACTGTTTTGTAACAGTACTATTATTTTGAGATATAGATATTTTAGAAGTATAATTTTTAAAATCTTGTGAGATGTAAAAACCAACTGCTGCTATTCTATTAAATTGTCCAGAGTATAATTTTATTTCATTCAGACCAAATTTTAATTTATCAACTAAAAATAATTTATACATATTTGCCAGAGAGAAATAGCTATCTATAAAAGTATCATTTAAAATATAATTTTTATCATTGAATGTAACATATGGCTTTTGAATATCTGATGAAGGTAAACTGTACCCTGGATTTTCAGGTATCTGAATCTGTATACTATATAAATTCAAATTATTCGACAAGTTTAAAATTATAAAATCTTGAAGTAAAACATCAGACATATCTTCTTTATCACAATAAATGAAATTATTAAATAAATAATTTGTATACCAAAGATTAATCTGATTGTCCTCCAATGACACCTTATCACTTGATATGTTACTTTTTATGTACTGTGAAGTAAAATCTAATTTCATTTGTTTCTTGCCATCTAATATAATTACTCTTGGATTAAAGTATGCAAACAATACTTCAGATTCAAATTTATGGCCCTTATCAACAAAATGGAGATGATCGGTACTAATTATATCTTTCAAAGTATCGCTTTCATTATTTGCCAGAAGTTTTGAAGTATAATAATTCATATCTATTAATTCAATATTATACTTTTTAGATAACTCTTTTTTTACTGTATTTGCTATAGAGTTTATATTTTCACTTGTACGATATGGATAATTTAAGTTATCAATACTTCCAGGTTCCACTGTAGCCTGAGTAGTAATTAAAAATGGTTGTATATTATTTTTAAGACACCATATTATAATATTTTCTATGTTTTTCTTGAACTGCTCCTTATAATCTTTAGTTGAAGTTTTATTAAGCCTATCATTGATGCCAAAACCTATACCAATCATTTTCACATCTGAATAAGTTCCTGAAAAAATATCACTGATATTTGAATATCCCCAGTCAGCAGTTTGTCCAGAAAATCCAGCATTATATATTCTGGCCACAGTAGAACCTGTATATTTTCTAATTAAATCTTGTAAATATGTCGTAAAGGCATTAGGTGGCTGATGATCTTGTCCTATTTCATTTTTAATCCATCCTGATGTTTGATTGCCATCAAATGTACTATCTCCAAAAAATGCAACAGGAAATTTCTCATTATTTTCCCAAGATACCCAAGCATCGTGAAGTGTTATTCTGTTGAAATTATTAATATTTTCCACTTGTGATTCATCTCTTCCTATTGAATTAGTATTATCTGCAGCTAACACTATTTTAGCTGATACTATAATAATAACGAGCATAGTCAAAAGGAATATCTTATTTAATATCTTCATCATAAGTAAAATCCCACCTAATCAAGTGATTCTTAGGTTCAGGTGGAGTTTGCTATAGAGAAATGCTTATCTCCATCTAAACCTTAGAAGAACTTATCCAGAGGCATAGCAGTACTTATTCTCCCACTTTAAAG
>ENA-UOOE01002757-UOOE01002757.1-fermentation-metagenome-genome-assembly--contig:-NODE-2757-length-12100-cov-3.361810_pt1 | contig 12100 bp, 7 predicted proteins | sample MGYA00245776_ERZ724021 | MGnify/ENA primary metagenome ERZ724021 (study PRJEB28704, sample SAMN03018321) | fermentation metagenome | biome: anthropogenic terrestrial biome; feature: soil; material...
GGGAGAAGGGGCTGTTCCCCACAGGGATATCTGTCAATTACAGAAGAAACAGAAAAAAAGATGTTCGGAACGAAAAAAAGCTTTACACTTACAAAATTAAGAGATATTTCCGATGACAGCTTGGATTATGAAAAGGAAATGTTTGAGGTATTGTTCTACATGGGGGACGGAGTAAATGTTAGGACTGACCAATTGGAAAACCGTTTTTACACTGTGGGGGAGAGTGTAAAAAAACAAGTTAAACATAGCTTTGAAGCTAACGAAGAAACTCGTATCTTTTTAAGAACAAATATGTGGTGCCGCGTGTTGCTTTTGTTGATAGGAGTAATCAGTACACTGCCGTTTTCATATACGGCTATGAAGGAATCTGGCAATGTTGGTGAAGCAGGACTGCTGTTTAAGAGTATCATAATGTCTGCAGCTATAATGGCAGCCTTTTATTTCTTAATGCATATTCTGAAGAATTGGAAGGGAATAAAAAAGGGGGAAAAGTTTATACGATTGTTTTTTGCACTCGTATTTTGCGGAGCAATTTGCGGCACTTTTATATATACATTAAGCTTATCCGGAAACGTATTAACAGGTTTACTTTCTTTAACGGCGGCAGCAATGCTCGGAATTATGTCAAATCTTTGCAGACGACGGACTAAAGCAGGTATGTGGTATCAAGAAAAACTTATAGGATTCAAGGAATTCATCAAGGCTGCAGAATCAGATAGAATAAATCTCCTTGTGGATGAAAATCCCAACTACTTTTATGATGTATTGCCCTTTGCAATGGTATTAGGTGTAACGGACAAATGGGCGAAAAACTTTGACAGCATCATGAAGGAGCCGCCCAACTGGTATCATTCATCATCCATGCAGGGCAGGTTCAGCGTATTGAGTTTTGCAACAGGTTTAGATAATGATATGAAAATATTTTCACTGGACATAGCCTCAAAACACCAAACAAGCAACTCAAGCATTGGTGGCGGAAGCTCAGGAGGAGGGTCTGGAGGCGGCGGCGGAAGGAGCTGGTAAAATGACTGTAGCAATAAAAAAGAAAATCAATATTCCCGACCCGGCCATGGGGCCCATCGGGTTTACCGCAGCAAGTTTTAAAACAGCAATTTTAGGAATAGGTCAGGTGCTTAAAAAGCCTAAAATATTATTTACAACTTTATTTATATCGGCACTTCAGGCAGCATTATCCTACCTGAAAATTCTCATGCCCTCATCCTTTTTGGTTACTATAGCAAGCTTCTTTACCTTTGCTCAAGGGGGAATGTATGCAGGCCTACTTGGTGCTGCAGGAGGAATTGTAGGAAAAGGAATATATGCATGGTTTATGAATACTTTGTTTTTTTCGGGTTCCAAGGGTAAAAGCAAAAATGAGCAAAATGAACATAATGAGAAAAAAACAAAGGGAAAGTTTGCTCTTTTCTTAGCAGGAATTGGTATTGCCCTTATAGCATATAACTTTTTAACTGGCAATGCATCCATTGAAAACAGTGTTATAGGTATAACAGCACTTGCAGCTTGTGTAAGAGCGATTAAGAAAAAAAATGGATTTTTAATCGGATTAATATGTTCATTTACAAAGGGACGAATGTCAAGAAATATTGCAGCCGGTGTTATAAAGGGAATGGCCTTGGGATTCTTGGCAGGTGTTTTGTCATCACTAAAATTTACAGGGACAATTTGTTACATGGCAGGAGCCATAATATTTATCCTTGCATTAATTCTATTAGCCGGAAGAAAAAGAACTGTTGCAGCTGCGGCGGCTTTGATTTTGGTTTTAAGCTCTGCTCTTCCTGCTTATTCCTCGCTGGCTCCAAATTCTGACGGGTGGATGACTCCGTGGGAAGCTTACGACATCATTTACAATGAAGGTTCCTTTGATAGCTATAATGAGCTTACACAGGCAATGGATGCTTCGCCGCCTGCTTCAATGGAACTTACTCTTGTTGCTATGGGAGACTCAAGTTATTTTTATGAGTCAGACCGAGTAAAAAGCCAAAATGTCTTAGCTATAGATGGTAATAGTGATACCTTTAGCATAGACAGCCCTGAATCCTGGTATTTCAAATTTACAAGCTCCATGAATTTGATATTAGAAGACAACGGATGGTATGTTGATTCAATAACATCTTACTCAATCAACAATTCGTGGACAAATTTAGAAACGGAAGAGGGATTGTACAGCGACTACCAAAGATGCGGTTTTCCATATTTTCCAACTTTACCTATGGAGGCCGGAGAGTTTTATATTATAATTCCAATTGAATTCCAATATGGAGATGAGACGAAGGTTTACAGTAGAACTGAATTATACGCCCGGGTTGACCGAGTGAAAAGAACATATAGTGAAGAAGATAACTCTCAGCCTTATGCTGGAAATTGGGAGCTTAAAGAAATAAAGTCATATTTTATAGAAAGGACTAAGGACAGCTATCATAGTGCAGAAACACATGAATTTAAAGATGAGTTTTCAGGCAGCGACCCTACTTATGATACGATTGCCACTGTTTCTGGAAATACGATAAATTATAAAATTATAACTGATTATCCTCCTGCTGTTAAAAATAGCTTAAGCTTTACAGCTGAATTCGGTGAACTTCCGGCTCAGATGAAGGCTTTTGAAACATTAAGAGTCACAGCAAGCGGGTCGGGTTTTTATGAGGATGAAATAAATAATGAAAGCGAAACCTACGATTCAGTTCCAATTTCAGTGGGATTTTTACCTGGTCTTCGTCCGGATAAGTTCAGCACAGCTGAATTCGATTCAGATACAGTGGTTTACCCCTTAGGAACAGGATTAGGAGAAGTTTGGTTTGAAAATATAAATGGAGCGTTTCAGGCTGCAGCTCCTCAAGGGCAGGAAGAAGGCGAGCTTTTGACTGTTGAACTTATCTTAGGCAGTAACAGTGCTTATGATGCAACCGCTTCAAGACATATGGGAACTCCTGTAATTGCATATATTTATGAATGGAATATGAAGGGTTTAATTCCAGCAGGAACTGAAGACGAAGAGGATGAAGATACCGGAAGTGATGGCGGCTGGTGGAGCGGAACGGATACAGATGAAGAATGGGTCGAACATGCAAGCGAAGAAGAGACAGTGGCTATCGGTGCTATGTCAGCCATTGCTGCTATTGCAGGAGCTGGGGCGGCAGCAGCTGGTAGCTTAAGCTTAGGTCCCGGCGGAGGTTACGGTTCATATATAAAAAGGAACAAGGATGGGGACATTGTAGTAAGAGATCCCGTTACGGGGGAAGAAAGCTTGTATGTAGAGAACAAAAAAACAGGACTATATACAAATCCTTTAACGGGTGCCGACTATACTGAGGATGAACTTACAAGTAATGTAGCTTCACGGGCAGAAAATGCAGATGCTTTAGGTCTGGATTACCAAACGGCACAAGAGGCGATAAAACAGCAACGCAAGGATAATCAGAAATTAAGCTCTGCAGAAAGTGAAGTAAATCTTGAAAAAAGCATGAAGAAACTGCAAAAAGATTTGGAAACAAAAGGAGCCATCGGTGACGATTATGCAGAAGAGTTAGGAAAGAAACTTAAAAGACTTCAAAGTCAGAAAAAAATTGACGGTGAGTTTAATAAAGATGATTTGAAAAAATTCCAGCGTACCTTCAACAAATGGACGCGAGGAGATATTGCAGGAAATAAAGGACTCCCTAAAGCAGAAAATGATTGGGAAATATACAAGCAGGGATTGGCATTATCAGGCGAGGAGATAGCAAGGGGAGACAGCTGGAAATCTATAGGACTTCGTGTGACAGTGGGGCTTTTAACAGGTAGTCTTGCAGCTAGGGGGGTTATTACTCTTGCCGGTGCTGCTGTTGCAGAAGCTGGGTTGGAGCTTGGGCAGGCAGGTTATACAATGAAGGATTATGTAGATAAGGGTGGAGACGACTGGAAGGAAGGAGCTAAGCAGGCAATCACAAAAACATTGGTGGGTGAAGGCATAGGAAGGTCTATAGGTTTTGGATTAAAAGGTATTGGTTTTGCTGTGTCAAAGACAGGGCAAGTATTATCAAAAACAAATGCAGGAAAATATATTGTGGATGGGATTTCAGATGCTCTAGAAAAAACTTCAAGAGTACTAAATGCTAATGTAGGGGATGTGCCAAAGGTTATAAAACAAATCAGCAAGGAAGCAAGCGAATCTGCTGCCGCAGCAAAAAAAGCAGCTTCAATGGCAGGAAAATTAAAAGCATCAACAGCAAAACAAGCTACACAAAGTGCTGATGATGCAGCCAAAAAAGCTGTTCAAAGTTCTGATGATGTAGCCAAAAAAGCTGCCCAAAGTGCTGACGATGCAGCCAAAAAAGCTTCTCCTCCAAAAAACGTAAAGGATACAGAAGCATACAAGCAAGCATCCAAGCAGGTTGACGATAGTTTAAATAAATCAAAAGCGGCTGCAGCTGAAAAAATAGAGAAATATAAAAATAGTGTAAATAAAAATCCTGACTTAGCATCCAGGAAAGCAGCCCATGAAGAAGGCGGCAAAATAGGAATGGAGAAAGTTGAAAAGCTTGAGCAGGCAAGGAAGTCACTGGATAGCAACCCTGATTCTCCTGAGCTTAAAAAAGAATTTGAAAATGCAGTAAGAGATGTTCAAATAAATAAACACGCTCAAAAGGTAATGAATGAAAAGAAATTAGCAGGCAATGACACACGCCAGGGATTCAATGACTTTAAAGTTAAAAAAGATGCGGTGGTATCACTTAATACAAGTGAACGTGTCGCATTAGAATTAGGTCTTGACCCAAAAAATGTAAGCAATGTGCAGGCTACTAATTCCATGGATACATCAGGCGTTGGAGATATAAAAGGTGTTGCTGTCAAAAGTGATTTTGGTGTTAAAAAAGGAACAGCACCGAGGAAATTCACGGAAGCAGACCTTGATTTAAATTCCCTCGAAAAGAAGGGCGGAGAAAAAATAAGCATTGACTTAGACCAGACATATCGAATGGAAATAAAAATGAAAGATGGCACTGTTGTTGTCAAAGATATACCTGCTTCTAAAGTAAAAATAATTCAGAACGAAGAGGTTTATAAAGTATGGAATGACGGCCAGCTTCCACTGAAGCCTGACGGTACGGTAGACCATAAAGCAGTTGAAAAATTTGCCGAGGACATGGACTATACGGTAGTAGATGCAAGAAGTGCTGATGCTTATGGCACCGTAGGTGATTTGCAACAGGCATTGAAAAATGACGGTACAATACGAAAGTATGATGACCCTGAGGTTGTAAGTAAGGCAATTTCATATAAATCAGATGAATGGCTTGTTAAGGGCGGTAAGAAAATGACGGATGGTAACATAATAGGGGCTGAGGGAGACATTGCAGAAGGTATAAGACAATCAACCAAACAGTTTGACAGCCAGTATGTGTATCAAGTAAAAGCAATAAACACTAATGCAGGCAAAACAAAGATAGTTGTAAACAAGAAATTGGCTGAAGGCATGGAAGTTTTAAAGCAAATTGGTTATGGTGAAGGAAAACTAAGCCCTGCAGAGGCAGAAGCTATACTAAGTGAAATGGGAACCAACACAGAAGACCTTATGAAGCTTTTAGCGGACGAAGTTGAAATCATCAACAGATTTATAGCAGGAGGTAAAAAATGAACAATATAACATACAGTATACCAAAAGACCTTGTAGTATCCGCAGGAAATTACCTTGGAATAAAAGCAAACCGCCTTGCCGGGTACTTTGGATTTGCAGAAAGCTCCCAAAGCGTAAAGATTGAAGAAGGATGGGAGGAAGTTTTGCCTATAATCCTTAAACCTCGAAATTTTACGGGAATGACAGCGCTTTTTGAAGACGACAGCTTTCTTTTTACCAACATTGTTACAAGTGAAGAAGAAGCTGCATTCTGTGGCCAAGAGGAGGGTAATTTAAAAATAATGCCTATGTCTCAGATGGAGATTATAGAGCTTCTATCATCATATCTTAAAGAAACAGAAGATAGGCAAAAAATAAAACAGGAATTATCGATAGATGCCCTAATTTGCATGCTGTCTATAGCTGACAGCATCAAGCGGGCGAAGCTTGAAAATATCCTCAATCCTTCAAAAACAGAATTTGTTATTACAGAAGAAATTTTACAAATTGAATTTCAATACAACCAAGAATCAAGAAATTTAAGATGGCTCTCTGCATTTTTGGCGGAGCTTAGATGGGAATCAAAGCCCCTTGATTTCAAGAAGGCACTTAAGGAGCTTTCAAAAGCAGGAATTATCCGGTATAAAGATAGCAGTGTTGAAGTATCTGAAGACGGTGAGATTTTCTTTGAGGAGCTATTAAAAAGAAAAACAATATTAGGCTTAAGAAGTGTTTTCTATCACCAAGGGGTTATAAATTACTTAGCCATGGCATTGATGAGAACAGAAAACTACCTTTGGTTATTGGATGTTACAGACAAGGCATGCATCATGTCTTTAAATTATGAGGAATTGCAAGGAATGATAGGAACAATGATTTCACCGGGAGAAGAACCCCCTGAGATAGAAGCTTTGACGACAGATGATACAGAAATCAAAATGAAAGCCGAACGGTCAGCCGAGCCAAATGCCGATGTGGAAGCAGAGATAAAGGTCGAAACTAAAGCTGAATCGGAGGACATCAATAAAGAACAGAAAAAATCTATAACACCTAAGTTTTGCAGGAACTGCGGGCAGAAATTGAGTAGCGGCTCGAAGTTCTGCAAAAAGTGCGGAACAAAAATATGATTAGCATACATAGCGTATTATCATGATAAGAAAAAATATTGCAGGATTTTGGCTGTTGTTTATGTCATTAATAGCTTTTAGCGGATTTTATGTCTATTATGAATTAAGTGGTGATGCCGAAGGAATTGAGGTAGGTAAAATTGTCGGCGGTATGCTTTTAGCATTGTCAATAATTAGCTTTATAAAAATTAGACCGTGGAAATAGAGGTGAAAATATGTTTTGTGAATCATGCGGTAAAAATATATCTGATGAAAGCAGGTTTTGTGAATATTGTGGAAGTGAAGTCATTCCTGAGATTTTTATTCAATCTGATGAAGACACAGACAATGATATAAATCACCAACAAGAAAACGAGCAACATTACGAACAAGAAATAGAAGAGGAATATCATTATGATAAAACCGGAATGCCTAAAAAATCAGGCTTAATAAAGAAGTTATCAATTTTTCTCGTTTTAGCTCTAATACTGATGGCCGGATGTTATCTTATAAGTCAATTCATAGGCAAGAATCCCCAAAAAACTGTTGAAAATTCAACTAAACCACCAATGGGCAGCGAAAGTATATCTCAGGAGGCACAGCCTACCGTCAACGGTCCCGAAAACAATGGGGCCGAGAACAATTTACCTGCAGCCAATGATTCTGTAACAATAAATGAGGATGATTTCAATTGGCATTTTGAGGAGTATTATTATGAGATACCTGATGGAGCCATTGAACTTTCTTACATGGACATATTGGGAGAGTGGAAACTGATGGCTGTAAATTATGTGCCGGACACTGAAGAAATTCATTTTTCAACAGCATTGATTAATGAGTATAGTCCTGATTCGGCTCATATGGGAGCAAATACATCGGTTCTTTTAACTTATCAATACACAGAATTCGATGGAGAGAAGTATTTTTATGATGAAGAAGATTCAACCGACATGGTATTGTGCAGCTATGGAGAAGGAATTCTACAAATGGCCTTGGGAGATGACAAAGTAATGGATGTTATTTTTTGGGAGAAGGAAGGGAAACAGTACGGGCAGAGTTATTTATTCAGGGATGATGACAATGACGGATTTGCAGATTTGGTTTTTTCAATGGCGTTTGTGCGATGAAAAATTGCTAATTATAATATAAAACAGCAGGAGGTAGATATGTATTGTGAAAAGTGCGGATATGAAAATAAGGATGATGCTGTATTTTGTGAGAACTGCGGTGAACAGATAAACAAAACAGAAACAGAAAAGGTAATAGAATCAGACGATGCAGTGGCTGTAGAAACAGCCGAAATTCAGGAAACAAGCGTGGCAGAAAAAATAGAAGGGATTCAAGAAACAGAAGAAATTCAAGAAACAGAAGAAATTCAAGAAACAGAAGAAATCCAAGAAACAGAAAAGATTCAAGAAGCAGCGGAGTTTGATGAAACAGCTGTAGAACAATCAACTATTATTTCAAAAAATATTACCAGGAGCAGTGAAGGAAGTTACAACTGGATGTACGAATTTTCCTTGTGGAAAAATCCTGCAGTCCTGATAACGGTTTTTAAAGTTTCGCTTATAGCCTTGATGGTTCCAGCGTTGTTAATGTTCTTTTTAACATTAGGAGAAGGTATAGGGGAAGCTTTTAATCTTTTACTATCCATGATTGGAATAGGATTTGTTTTGATGACTGTTCTTATGGTTGCGGGATATGTAATGCTCAGCATAGCCTATGGCGGTAAATACTATGTATTGTTTAAAATGGATAAGAAGGGTGTTAATCATATTCAATTGGACAAACAGCATAAAGAAGCACAGGCCTTGGGATTTCTTACGGCTTTAACAGGTCTTTCATCAGGCAATATTTCTGCAGCAGGAGCAGGGCTTTTGGGAGCTTCCAAAAAAAGCCTCTACACAAATTTCAAGAAGGTAAAATCCGTTAAATTCAGTCCAAGGATGAATACAATTTATTTAAATGAATCCTTTAATAAAAATCAGATTTATGCAGAAGGAGAAGATTTTGATTTTGTGAAGGAATTTATTTTGGAGAATTGCCCGAAAAATGTAAAAATTATTGAAAAATAGCAAGTCTCAAAATATAAATATAAGGGGGGAATTTCTTTGAATAAAGTGAAATATTGCAGGAAATGCGGCAATATAATCAGTGAAGGTGTTAAATTCTGCAGACATTGCGGTGCTTTGCAGAACAATCAGTCAAAATCACCATCTATTAGCGATTCGCAACCTTCGAAGAAAAATACAAAAGGACCGGATGTTTTTGATAATGGCATAAAGCAGAAACAAAAAGAAAAATATTACAACAATAATGAAACAAAAACAGTAAAAAAGAAAAGAGGAATATTTGGGAAAGCCGCAGCACTTTTGCTGGTAATTTTTATAGCAGTCAGTATAATAAACTTCTTAACAGATGAGCCCTATGAACCGGGAAGTGTTTTAACTACCGCTGAAAGGGATGAAAAGGGGAGCATAGGTGAATATGTATTAAGTGATGTAAAAATATCTGATGATGATTTGAATATACCTGCCCAGTCAGGATTTGTGAGTCCGGAAGAGCCGGAAATTGCTATAGAAAATATTTTTATCAATTTTTCTGCTTATAATTTAGACGGAACAAAGGAAGTAAAAGTCAAGAAGCTAAAGCAAATCAGCGACAGCGAAAAAGGCTTTACAATCCAGGCCTATGATTTTGAAATAGAAGGTATTTCAGAATTTAACACACCTGTTTATATTGAAATGCAATATTATCCGGCAGTAGAAGACAACATGTATGAAGAAAATACCATATTTGTTCAGCATTATAATATAAACGAAAATAAGTGGGAGATGATACCCAGCTGGATAAATGCCGAAAACAATACTGTTTCAATTCTTACCAATCATTTTTCCACCTTTGCCGTATTCCAGGATGATAATATTGAAGAAGCTAAGAAAATAGCCCATTTATTTCAGTATTCAGGTCAATATAAAGGACCTTTAACACCTGTATATTCAACGGGAAGGAATATCGAAAGACATTTCCTGCATGTTGATGAAACAGTTTTTCAAAAATATATTGATTATAAAACAGTACCGGTGAATGATTTTGCTTCAGGTTTTTTAAATGTTATGAACCATGGATCATCAACGGGAGAGTATTTTTTCTATGCTGCATCCCCGGAGATTTACAAAAACACTGTTGATGGTTTCAGTAATGCAGGGAAACTTTTCGTATTTTCAAAAATTGCATACCAATGGTACAATGGCGTGGCGACGGAGGATATTATTTTGGATAATATTTTTGACCTTACCGAAATAGCCATAGGTACAACAGGAACACTCATAGCAGCACCTGAACTCACAGTAATTGCAGGAGGAGTCTGGCTGACAGGTTTGTCCTATGATGTTGGAACCACGGTTTATGAGTATGTGTCTGAAAATGAACCAAGATATTTAGCTTATCGTTTAGCCAGTGAATCCGGTTCTGTCAAATATTTGCCGGATGAAGAAATCTGCGTCTATTGGAAAGAAATAGACGACCCTTCTTATTCAAGATATGATATGGATTTGGCAAAAAGCAGACACAGAAGTATTAAGCTTACCGGAGAATACGGATGGGCACAAGCTTTTAATGCCATACAGAAAAAATATAAAGAAAATCCCATAGAAATGACCAAAGCCTTAGAAAGGCTCTTAGAGTCCTATTTAGACGTTTTCTGGTACCATTATGATATAGGTGAACTTACTGACCTTCTTAAGTCTGTTGATACAGGTATTATTTTCACGTCGAATTTATATGATGAATGGGAATGGCCTACAGAACCTGAAATTCAAGAATATAAAGCAAGTTACAGACAGAAAATGAAAGAATACCTGAGACCAGTCATGAAAGCAATGGCTCAAAAAGCCCTTTTGGAATTAAATGAACTTACATTAAAAGAGGTAGGGAAACTTTGGGATGTGGTAAATATGATAATTGATTTTCAAATCATTGACGAAAACTTAAAAGCCGGAGAATTTTTTCCATCTTCACCCTTGTCGGATATGACAATTAAGCTATCAAAGCTGAGTGAAGATGCAAAACCCCATGAATGGATATGCTCTGAAAGAAGAGAAAAAAGAAATGACGTTTTCAGCTGTAATCTTTATGCTTATATTAAAGCAGGATGTCCTGCAAATGTAGAATTTTATGAGGATAATACAGAAACAGGCATCTCCGAGCTTGTAATTTCCAAAGAATTCACTCTGTCAAATCCGACTCTTATTTCTGTTGACAGCAGCTTTGAAGATATAAACGGAATTTATACGGGCAAAGCCATAGGAGGAAGTTATACTTCCGGACAAGAAATGGACCTCTACTATAAAGCAATCAGAATCGAATCAAACAAAGATGGAATTCTCATAGGACCTTGTCTGGAAAACGGGGACTATGATCCTGATTATTTGGTTCAATGTGTTTTCAATGAAGAAACAAATCAATATGAAGGAAAAGTCAAGAGAGAATCCGGCAGCCAATGGATGGAGCTTAATTTTATAGCCGAAATCTATGGAGTTTACAAAAAGCCAAGAGCAAAGGTTGGCTATAGCCAAACCATATCTTCAAGACCAGGTTCCTTATATGTATACGAATATGACGTGGAAAGAACGTCTCCATTAAAAGGAAGCTCTGTGGTAAGATTCGGTGGCACTACTGAAACTCAGACGCAGGCACCAACAGGGGGAGGGCTGCCTGTAGGCGGATTTACAGGACCGATTATACCTGAAGGAGATTAGGCACATTATGAAAATTAAATTCAAAAATTACTCATCCGAAATTATAGCTGCACGTGTAATTGTTTTATTGCTTTTAATTACATCAAGCTGTCAAAAAAGCAATGACATGCCTCCCAAAATGGAAGGACCGGAGCCTGAACCCCATAAGGGTGTTTTTGCCAGCGAAAATGCCGTGCTTACTTTTGACGGCAATAATACCGTATTTGTTGAATTTGATGAAGAATACATGGAAGCACTTGATAATCCACCAAACAACACATACTACAGCTATGTGTTCACCTGGTATGAATTCGGCGAATACAGATATGACGGGGCGACAAATTTAACTCTTTACCATGAAGAAACCACCACTCGACTGGATTTTTCAATAGAAGGAAACACCACTGCCGACAGAATAACAATTTCTCACATAGTCCCGGGGAATGAGAACTTAGTATTTGTCAAACAAGATTAATTACCGATATGGTTGCCGACGAAGATGTATCAGCGAGCTTTACTCACTGCAGTTAAAAGTAAAGCACTTTCATAAGGATATTTTAGTTGAATATGTATGTATTAACAAAAAACCCATCCTCCTGCAATATAGCGGGAGGATGGGTTTTTTGTTAATACATACATAT
>ENA-UOOE01002758-UOOE01002758.1-fermentation-metagenome-genome-assembly--contig:-NODE-2758-length-12096-cov-6.324226_pt1 | contig 12096 bp, 12 predicted proteins | sample MGYA00245776_ERZ724021 | MGnify/ENA primary metagenome ERZ724021 (study PRJEB28704, sample SAMN03018321) | fermentation metagenome | biome: anthropogenic terrestrial biome; feature: soil; material...
AGCTCACCGTACTGCTCTCTTGGTGTGCTTCTGAAGCATTCGGCTTCTTTATCGCCATGATCTAGATTGCTTCTGCCCAAGAAAAACAAGGTCTTAAAGATTAGGTCCGAGCTGTTTGCCAACTACAAGATTTTGGAAACGTCCCTCTATCCAATCGTCAGTGTAGTGCTGATCAATCCAAACTTGCAGCGGCGTTTGAGGCGGGACATTCATATCACGATACGTCTTGCGCGAAAATACAGCCATTGTCATTAGTAAATCGCAGGTAAGCCATGCAGCCAGCACAGCTACAACAATAATCTGCCGACGTGTTGTCGGCACACCAATGCGGTAAAGCACTTCAGGCATAATCACGTAGCGCCATGCCATACCAATCGCACCCCATGCAGCAAGAGAGCGCCAACTCACCCATTGCGTAATCGCATCAGGAAGGCCGAGATAGGTCCAGCTTTGCGCATCAAAAAGGCTTTCCATCACCCAGCCAGTAAACTGCTCAAGAATACCGCCGATGCCCACTGACGCTAAGAGTACGACCCACCCTGGAACATGCTTGCGACGAAAATTCCAGCAGATAATCGTGAAGAATACCGCACCAAAGCCATAGAGAGGTGAGAATGGCCCCCAAACAGTACCGACACGGCTCTGTAAAAGCCCTACTGTCACATACATCCAAACTGTTTCCATCACGAGACCACCTACACTGCCGATCACAAAAATGATGGTGCCCTGATAGAACTTGAGCTTCATTTTGTGATCAAGGTAATCCTCACGCATCTCATACTCTGCCCGCATGACAGCTACGAGTTGTTCGTTAGAAAGGCGCGGCTTGCGTCGCGTTGAAAGTTTCTGCTCGGCCTCATGCCATGCTGCTGAAGTAAGACTGTAAACCTCCTCAGAGACACGGCCCGCTTCCACAGCACGGTGAAAGTTAGTACCATGGAGATGGCGGGCTTTGAATTTGCGTAGGAGATATCCACCCCCACGCACGAGTAGAGAAAGTACGACGATAGAAATGAGTACTTGGATCATCGGCTACCTCGAAGGGGTGTCAAAATTCAATAAACATTCAATCATTGTCCACCATCGTAGCCGTCACGGAGCTATTCTCCAAACATCACAGGCAAAAAAGCCGTACAAGGGACAAACATAAAATTGACTCTTGCATGGTGAGGCTGCATCACGTAGTATTGCTTCTGCTGCGCGAGTTCCCCAGCTCGTATTTTTTACATTGCGTAGCAGAGCATGGGCGTTTAGCTCAGGGGGAGAGCGCTTCCCTGACACGGAAGAGGTCAGAAGTTCAAATCTTCTAACGCCCACCACAAACTCACAGGCCAGAGGCTATGTCTTCTGGCCTGTTTTCTTTTAATGCGCGCGGGAGTGCACGCAAGCCGTGAATAGCCGTTCGAGAACCGGGTTATCTAGCTGTGAGTTCAATTTTTCCTTATACATTTTCTAACTTCCATTATGCAGTCACATTACTTTAGGCCATTGAGGCAAAACTTCATCGCCGCGATAGACGCAGGTCTGATATGGTGACTAGTGGTGAGTATGTTCAGCCAAGTAAAATTGACAGTTGGGGGGAGCACCGAAAGCCTGTACCGCCTCCCCTAGGCTATAAGACCTAGGCTCTGCCTGTATTGTAGCGAGCTCGTCGAACCCAGTGAGGACTTGATCCTCTTCGTGTTGTAGCGCTCTACGCACTCGCAGGCCCTATGGCGCATGAAGAAGTTCGTTTGGAGACCTACTCTGCACTTCTTGGTGGCGGCATGAAGCATGAGACCGTCCACCCTGCACTCGGCATAGGCGTGCTAGGTCGAGGCAGAGAGCTTCGAGGTGCTAAGAACCTTGGCGGTTGTGTATCAAAGGCGTGTACACAACCATGACACAGGTAGCGCTGCCGTCCGCGGTAGTGCGTGCCCCTTCTTCATCATTTCGGTGCATCCGCATCTGTGGTAGACGTGCGGTTTGTTGTCACTCGCCTTTTCATTTTCGTTTTCATCGAGATTGCTCTCGATGGTATTCGTTTGTATCTTGTCCATCGCTACCTCCCGACGCCGCTGCATTGACGAGATAAACGATAGGATCTAGTATGCCCTCTCACGCTTACGCTAGCTATCGGATCTAGTGCGGTAATAAGAAAATGCACTTTTCCTAAAAAAGGAATATGATTATCACTCAAACGCTACTGCCTTCTACTGGCTCTCTTCATATCAAGTAAGGCAGCAAGTACATATGCAACACCATCATCTACATTACAAGGCGCCACCACATCTGCACATGCTTTGACAGCAGCGGGAGCGTTATCCATAGCAACCCCAACCGATGCTGCTTCAATCATAGAGATATCGTTAGTTCCATCGCCTATCACCATACAGTGGTGCCAATCATATCCCGCAGCCTCTGCACACTGACAAATACCATTCCACTTTGATATACCTTTAGCATTAATTTCAATATTTGTGCCAAGTGAATTAGCAAAACTTAATCCCTTTTTCTCTTCAAGCCACTGCCTAACTTGTTTTCTCTCATCATGATTTCGTGTGTATACGTTAATCCGCTCGAGTGGCCCTGAAAGACGAGAGACAAATCTTACAAAATCAGGGCGTTCAAGGCGCGTTTGACATACAAAGTTGACCTGTTGGGAAGAGATTTCAAATTCTCTTGCTGCGATACGCGCGAGCATGCCTGCTGATGTATAAAGTAATCCATGATCTGCTACATCTATATATACATCAAATTTCTCAATAAGCTGTTCTATAAGAGCAGCCCCCTCTGCAGGCATAATCCCACGTTCATGTACCAGCTTGAGTCCTCTATCTGAAGTCACCTTCATGATGGAGCTACCGTTAGCACCGACTATGGCAAAAAGACCAGGTAAGGATTGGACTGCATTTGGTAAAACCGAAGCTACTCTACCAGTTGCCACCAAGACAGGCATCCCACTATGTGCTATCTGCTCTATTGCAAAACGATTTGACAATGAGATGCGCTTCTTATCGTCAAATAAGGTGCCATCAAGGTCAAATGCCACGACTTCGCAAGTTGTAAGCCTATGTTCAAGTTCGTTTTCAGAAAGTTTTAGCGGCTTGAGAGCAGAAATTGCATTTGTCACATTAGCTTTTAACATGAAGCAGATGCATTCCTCTCATGGTAAAATTCTCCTTCTTCTTTTTGGCACATCATAGTCTGTTTAGCATAGTTACACCCTATAGCAAGATTACTCACGTATGTCAGGCTCATAAAATGTTGCTCTCAGCTATGAGAGACTTCCTGTACATGCTCGAAGAAACTCCTAACACTCTTCATCTTGACAGTATCTTAAACTTTATAGGCGGTGAACGGGGCAAATCTCGTTTTTATCGGCAATAAAAGTTTCTGTTTGTAGTCATGCTTATAAATTAAGTTTCATATTTATACAAAATTTATGATTAAGGTGTTTCATATCACTATAAAGGAGGTACAGATGGAAGTTAAGGGCGTCTCGCTACGACTAGGCGAATATAGAAAAGTAGCGACAGGTGCAGAAAAGAACGTTATAGACTTCGCCCTCAAACATCCGGATGAAGCCATAGGCAAAAGTATCCATGAACTTGCTGCGGCAACCTACACGTCGGCTTCCTCAATCGTGCGCCTTTGCAAAAAGCTCGGATGTGGTGGCTACAAACAATTCCAACAAGGACTTGTCTATGAGCAGGCGATAAGCCGTAAAACACGAAAAACTGTGCTTGATGGAATCACCACAGAAGATGGTACGGAAGATATCATACGGAAAGTAACACAGAAAAATGTTGCATCTCTCGAGGCCACAGAGCAACTTCTTAACAAAGATTCCGTTGACGCTTGCGTAAAACTTCTTGAACACAGCCGCGTTATTGATCTGTTTGGCATAGGAGCTTCACTACTTGTCGCCCGAGATTTCCAACTTAAACTCCTTCGCGTAGACAAACCCTGCAACCTCTCAGGAGATTGGCACACACAACTCCTCTACGCAAAAAATATGAGACCGTCCGATTTGGCAGTTGCCATCAGTTACTCAGGCCTTACAAAGGAAGTGGTCACATGTGCGAAAATTGCTAAGGAAAATGGTGCCACCGTAATAGCCATCACGAGAAACTCCCCAGGAACCGATCTTGTTCGCTATGCAGATCGAACACTTAGCGTAGCTGCAACGGAGCTCATCACACGCAGCGGTGCCATGTCATCAAGAATCTCACAGCTAAATGTTGTTGATGTCCTCTACGCATCTTATGTCAGCGCTCACTACAAACAGTGCATGAACATCTTTGAAAAAAACCGTATTAGCAAGGAGAGCGAGAAGGGGAGGTGATTTTTAAATGGTAGAACTGAAAAAATTAACTACTGAGTCACGCAACCCAAAGACGACAGACTTAGATCAAATGAGTCCACTTGAGATTGCCACCGTTATGAACGAAGAAGATGCAAATGTCATCAAAGCAGTAAAAGACGTACTGCCCCAAGTAGCAATAGCCATTCAATGGGCAACTGAGGCACTTGAGGCAGACGGACGCATCATCTATATAGGTGCTGGCACTTCCGGACGCCTTGGGGTCCTTGATGCAGTTGAGTGTCCTCCGACTTTTGGCGTCTGTCCCGAGCGCGTAGTAGGTCTAATTGCTGGAGGCAAAAATGCCTTCATAAAAGCAGCTGAAGGAGCAGAAGATAGCCTTAACCTTTGTGAGAAAGAGCTTAAGGAGATATCACTTACAGCCGATGACATTGTAGTTGGACTTGCTGCAAGCGGACGTACACCTTACGTAATTGGGGGTCTTAGGTATGCACGTTCGCTCGGCTGCAAAACAATCGCTCTCGCCTGTAACCAGCACAGCGAGATAGGCAGACACGCAGATCTAGCCATAGAGCCAACGCCGGGACCTGAGGTCCTCACAGGGTCAACTCGCCTCAAAGCTGGCAGCACCCAGAAGATGATCCTTAACATGATCTCAACGGGCTCCATGGTTTGCACTGGTAAGGCGTATGAAAACCTCATGGTCGACGTGCAACAAACTAACGAAAAACTCGTGACAAGAGCACAAAATATCACTATGGACGCTACCGGATGTGACCGCAAGACAGCTAAAAAGACACTTGCCGCCGCCGGCGGCCACGCAAAGCTTGCCATCGTGATGATACTTGCAAACTGTGATGCCCAAGAGGGCCGAAGACGCCTCGATGCAGCCAAAGGACATGTGCGTGAAGCTATCGGACAACATTGAGATCTCTTAAGGCAGTACAGCAAGGCTATGGGACATGATAGAAAGGAGAATCACATGGATTACGCAAAGACAGCAGACGAAGTCCTCTCCGCACTAGGAGGAAAGGATAATATCGCCAGCAACATAGCATGTATGACACGCCTACGCGTCAAGGTACACGATGTATCCAAAGTAGATCTTGACTCACTTAAAAAGATAGAGGGCGTTCTCAATGCCTCTGAAAGTGGCGACAGATTCGAAGTGGTCTTCGGGCCTGGTATCGTCAATAAAGTACTAGCAGAATTTGTAAAAATAAGTGGTTTAAAGGCCGGTGATGATCTAGAAGCGGTAAAGGAAGTAGCTGAGGTCAACAAAGCTGCCCAAAAAGCCAAATACGACAAACCAGTCCAACGCTTTCTTAAAAAAATTGCTAACATTTTTGTACCACTTTTGCCGGGCATTATCTCTGCAGGCCTTATCAACGGAATCACCAACGTAATTAACGTTTCCACGAACAACGCTTTCGCTACGCAATGGTGGTATGCATGCTTAACTACGATGGGTTGGGCACTCTTTCTCTATCTCCCTCTTCTTGTCGGAATGAATGCCAGCAAGGAATTTGGCGGCTCTGGCGTTCTCGGTGCTATGGCAGGAGCTCTATCCATCTCAAACTCAGCCATGCCACTGCTTAAACAGACAACTGATGGACTTGCCGCAGTAGCTCTTCCTTTCGCTGTGCCTACACCAAGTTTCTCCTCAGATACCATGGCCATCACCATTAAATTCTCCACAACCTACAACCCCGCTGCTGGAGGTCTGCTCGGAGCTCTTATCTGCGGCATCTTCTTTGCATTTCTCGAGAAGCGTTTCCACAAGATCATGCCTAATGCACTTGATACTTTCTTAACTCCACTATGCACGGTAATCATTGGTTCCATAGTTGCTGTTATTGTGCTACAACCCGCCGGTGCATTCCTGACACAAGGCATCTTCTTTGTTTTGCAATTCGTCTATGGAACTCTTGGCATCGTGGGAGGCTACATACTAGCTTCAACCTTTTTGCCTCTGGTTGCAGTTGGACTCCATCAAGCTCTCACGCCAATACATGCCATGCTCAATGACCCTAGCGGTCCCACAGGAGGCATCAATTACTTACTCCCAATCCTTATGATGGCTGGTGGCGGGCAAGTAGGTGCCGGTCTTGCTCTTTATGTTAAAACTAAGAACAAGAAAGCCAAGAAATACATCTCTGAGTCACTGCCTGTCGGAATCCTTGGTGTCGGTGAGCCTCTAATGTATGCTGTTACCTTGCCTCTTGGCAAGCCATTTATTACAGCATGTCTTGGTGCCGGTTTTGGCGGAATCCTAGCTGCTCTGTTCCATCTCGGCACTGTCTCACAGGGCGTCTCTGGTCTATTTGGACTTCTCATCGTAGTTCCTGGAACACAACTGCTCTATATCATTGCAATGTTGGCTGCCTATGCCGGCGGATTTGTTCTCACCTGGTTCTTCGGTATAGATGAAGGACGTATCAACGACGTATTTGGAGAGTAAACTCCGCAGTAGCTAGTCAGTAGGTGGCCTTTTCTTTAAAGCCACCTACTGACAGAATTTTATTTCAGTGCCCTATGCCAATGTCATTCAAATCGAGGGAGCCTGCTCATGAGAACGGGGATTTCACTTTATATGGGAAGTGGCCTAGCCACCAATATCCAGATTATTGATAAGGCGCATGCTGCGGGAGCATCTTTTGCGTTCACTTCTTTACAAATCCCTGAAGAAACTGACATCGACCAAGCCAGTGAGACTCGACGGCTTCTCCAGCTCTGTCGAGAGGCCAACCTTAATTTAATTGCAGATATTTCTCCACGCACACTTGCCAAGCTAGGCTATTCTTCGCTATCGGAACTTAAGGGAACGGGCATTGACTATGTCCGCCTTGATTTTGGTTTTTCTGCAGCCGAGACCGTCGAGCTCTCTCATGACTTCCATGTTGTATTTAATGCCTCAACTATCAGCAAGCAGGATATCCTTGCGTGGCGTAGCGCCGGTGCTGACTTTACACGATTTGCCGCTTGTCATAACTACTATCCCAAGCCTCTTACGGGCCTTTCAATCGAACGAGTTGCTAATATCAATAGAGGGCTTTCTGAGCTTGGCTTCACAACCATGGCATTCATCCCAGGCGACAAGACCTTACGTGGACCTCTCTATGAGGGTCTTCCTACTGTCGAAGCTCACAGAGGTGATACGACAGATCAACTTGCAATTGATGCGCTTGAACTCCTGGAGGCAAAAACAGATGTTGTAATGGTGGGAGATCCAGACTTATCCACACGCGCTTGGCAACGCTTGGCAGAGCTTTCCCGAGGATATGTGAGCCTTAGGACTAAGATAGAAGATACTTATGCCTATGTGCGGCAGCAAATACACCATGACAGACCTGACTCTTCTGCCTATGTTATCCGCTCACAAGAATCGCGCGGATACGCGCAGCTTGCACAGAGATCATTTACTCCTCACCCATATGAAAAACGATCATTAGGTTCAATTTCAGTAGGAAATATTGGCTATGCACGCTATGCCGGTGAACTTGAAATCGCACGTTGTAATCTCCCCCATGAAGAGCGTGTGAATATTATTGGGAAGATCGCAGATGACGATCTACCTTTTCTTCCCCACATTAACTCGGGTTTTGGGTTCAAGCTTGTATAGCTTGGAGTATATCTTCTTGCTAACTCGACTATGAAAATACAAGTAGCGCAGTCTCGAAAAATTGTGAGGAACAGTCTCTTTTTCTGCGTATACGAAATATATCTCCACTTTATACCTCACTCTTTCTCCACTCGGCATTATTGGTGATGAGCTCATTCAAGGTGGCAGGCATATATCCATTGACCTCCACGCTCGCGTTAAATGCGTGCTCATAGGTTCTCAGAAGTGGCCAAAAAGATGCTGGCTTATCGTTATGAATATGCCCATAGACGAGATAGCTTTTGCGTGGGAAACTCATCAGCGGATAATGGTTCATGATAATAGGGTGATCATTATCAATGATCTCGAGCTGCTCGTCGATGCTTTCAAAGTAAACATGGGCATCAAAGTTCCGCATCCATTTCTTATCATGGTTTCCAACGATTAGATGCTTATGCCCTTTTAGCTTCTCAAGGTAGTATGAGACAGGTCTCTTACTTCGAAAAGAGAAATCGCCAATCACATAGACATTATCATCGTGATGTACGCGTGCATTCCAATTATCAATTAAGGTGTGATCCATCTCATCAATTGAGGCAAAAGGTCTGTTGCAAAGCTTGATAATATTAGCATGGCCGAAATGTAGATCGCCTATGTAGTAACTCACCACTACACTTCTCTTTCCAAAGACCTATCAACACAGTTGGAAACTTAATCAGACATACTCTTACGCATATATCCTAAAACATCGCAGCTTTTTTCTTGGTGAATCTTCACTTCAAATGCAACAGCCGAAAAAGCAATGATGCATGGCGTCTGGATAGAATGGTGTTTGCGACTACATCATCTACCAGGAGCTGCCATGCGTCATCACAGTCATCTTACACTAGAGGAACGCGAAGACATCATGTGCCTGAGGCGGATTGGCACTTCGATCTCGCAGATCGTCCGAACTGTCAGACGAAACAAATTGACCATCTCGCGTGAGCTTTCACGGAACTCGTGAATGAGGTTCTATCGGGCTTCGAGTGCCCAGAAGAAGTACGTCGAGAGACGTCATGCTTGCCAAAGGAAAATTCTCCTCGACGATGCCGTGTTGTTCGAACTGGTAAGAAGCAAGTTCATCGACGAATAGTGGTCACCACAACAGATAGAAGGAAGACTAGCTCTCGAGGGCCACCGTAGCATCAGTGACTCGACCATCTATCGTACCATCGACTCCGGCAGATTCGACGAGCACATCGGTGGCGGCAAGGCGAGGTGCAGGCTTAGGCACCGGGGAAAACGCAGGAAGTCATCTTCTGCGGTCAACGCGGTGATACTCACCTCACTCAAAGATCAGGTTCTCAATACCATCACGCCCGACCGTGGCAAGGAGTTTGCGGCACATCGTGAGGTTACCAGTACTATTGGGGCCAAGTTCTTCTTCGCGCTCCCGCATCATCCCTGAAAAAGAGGTTCCAACGAGAACACCAATGGACTTCTACGGGAGTACTTTGCGAAAGGTAAGCCAATCGACGAGATATCGTGCAAGCAGGTACAGCAGATATACGATGGTACTGTCAAGAATCTTGCGCACTTTTCGAAAGTCTCTGTGGCGACCATCGGCATGATCACTCATCAAGCAGTGATACGTCTAAATAGTGTCTCGATCCCCACTCACTGTCAGCTACGTATTTGAGCCGAGCGGTCACGAGCATGAGGGCTGACTTCCCATCCGGGAAGGTTCCTACGACTCTCGTTCTCCGTCTGATCTCGCACTTGAGTCGCTCGATGGCATTGTTGGTACGTATCCGCTTCCAGTGCTCCATGGGAAAACCGGTGTAGGTAAGAGTCTCGGTGATACCATTTTCAACCACACGGGCTGCTTCTTTAAGCTTCATTTCCTTGAGCTGAGCGACTACGGATGCGGTACGTGACTTTTGTGCATGAATCGCTTTGAGCATAGCAGCCACTTGGGCTCTCTTTGTCTTCGGGACCTTGGCAAGTACGTTGCGGTAGAAGTGAACCGTGCAACGCTGGTATCTTGCATCAGGAAAGACCTCAGCGATTGCGCCCACCATACCCGAGTCCTTGTCCCCGGTGATCATCTTCACACCGCGAAGACCGCGAGACTTGAGCCAAGACAAGAACTCTATCCAGCAATCCTTCGATTCGGTGAGGCCCTCTGCACAGCCGATGATCTCGCGATATCCTTCATCGTTAACCCCGATGGCGATCATCACCGCGACGTTTTCGAAGCTTGCGCCCCAAGAGCGCTTGAGGTAGATTCCATCGATATATACATAGCGGTACTGGTGGACTTAAGGGTCGCGATCTCCATTGCTCGATTCCTTCAAAGGCCTTCTCGTTGAGATTTAATACCGTGCCGGCAGACACCGATGCTCCCCAAAGAATCGGGGCTGCGGTGGGAATCCTGGACCAGATAAGACCAGGAGGAACATTGCATGTTCAACACGGAGCAGAGAAGGAAAGCGATAGAGACCTTCATCAGGTTCGGCCATAGCTATGCCGACACGATAAGGGAGCTAGGCTATCCGAGTAGACAGACACTCAGGATGTGGTGGGACGAGTATGTGGCAACGGGAGACATCCCGATAAGCAAGCATGAGAGCAATCCTCGTTTCACTGACGAACAGAAGCGTACAGCCGTCGACCACTACCTCGAGCACGGCAGGAGTCTTGCGCGTACGATGCGCGCCCTCGGCTATCCCAAGAGCAGGGAGTACCTCTGCAGGTGGATCGACGAGCTTGCACCAGGAAGACGCAAATACCGCGGACCGAACTCCAGGAAGTCTTCTCCTGCTCCAGAGACAAAGGCACATATCGTTGCCGAGCTCGAATCCAGAGGCTGCACAGCCGCAGAGGTTGCGAGAAGATATGGGTGCTCAAGGGTCTCACCCTATCATTGGCGCAGGGATATCATAGAGAGCCACAATGGTGATGCCGACAACAGGGGAAGATCCGTGAACGAGGAGTATGACAAGCTTCCGACTGATGTCGGGAAGCTGCAGGAGATGGAAGAGAATCTACGAGTGCGTGTGCGCGAACTCCAACTCGAGTGCGACGTGCTTGAGGGGACGCGTGCCATCTTAAAAAAAGATCCGGGCGCCGACCCGAACCGGTTGAGCAACCGGGAGAAGGCAGGACTCGTGACGCTGCTCCGGGCCAAGTGGAAGCTGAAGGATCTTCTGACATACATGAGAATGGCAAAGAGCAGTTATGAGTACGCCATGAGCGCATCCAGGCAGGATAAGGATGAAGAGACCCGGACTGTGCACAGGGCGGTAGTCGCATCGTTTCGAAGAAGCGGCTTCACCTACGGCTACAGACGCGTACTCAAGGACGTGAACTCAGACGAGAAGATCAAGATCGGCGAGTGGACCGTGCGCAGGGTAATGAGAAGCGAAGGACTTCTTGCAAGGAACCCCAGAAAGAAACGCAGGTACAGCTCATACGTAGGTGAGATATCGGAGGCGCCTGCAAACACCTGCCGACGCAATGACGGTACCCATGACTTCTCAGCCGATGCGCCTAACAAGCTGTGGGTCACCGACGTCACCGAGTTCGCCATCCCTGCGGGTAAGGTCTATCTTTCCCCGATCATCGACTGCTTCGACGGGATGCCCATCAGCTGGTCGACCTCGACCTCACCAGATGCAAAGATGGCGAACTCGTCACTTGAGGGTGCCTGTTCAAGACTCGGCAGAGACGAACATCCTCGGGTGCATAGTGACCGTGGAGGACATTACCGCTGGCCCGGGTGGATCTCGATATGTGAGAAGCACGGGCTCGTTCGTTCTATGTCGAGGAAGGGTTGTAGTCCGGACAACTCCAGGGCAGAGGGCTTCTTCGGACGGCTAAAGGTGGAATTCTTCTACGGATGCGACTGGCAGGGTGTGACACTCGAGGAGTTCGCAGGCATGCTCGATACCTATCTGAGATGGTACCGTGATCTAAGAATGAAGAGCGATCTGGGCTATATGAGTCCGATGCAATACCGTCGCAAACTCGGACTGGCAGCATAGGGAAAAACGGTCCAGGATTCCCACCGCAGCCCCTTCCGCTCAAAGCTGGTTGACAAAACACACCCGAAGGCCGGGTGCGCCACGTGCTCGCGGTCGACCAGGACGGCGAGACGCTCGTCCCCGTCGGACCAGCGATCCCCCTCGGGGGCCTCGGGGAGTGC
>ENA-UOOE01002759-UOOE01002759.1-fermentation-metagenome-genome-assembly--contig:-NODE-2759-length-12091-cov-339.726238_pt1 | contig 12091 bp, 10 predicted proteins | sample MGYA00245776_ERZ724021 | MGnify/ENA primary metagenome ERZ724021 (study PRJEB28704, sample SAMN03018321) | fermentation metagenome | biome: anthropogenic terrestrial biome; feature: soil...
CAATGCGAAGGCTGCAAGCAATATTTTTTTCTTATAAATAAATAACGCCTCCAATATCCATAGAACAAAAAAAAGTATTTGAACTATGGAACACAATTTACAAGATTTAATAAACAATTTAATATCTTTTTTTGGAGTACATATAAATTTTTTTATTTAAAGCTAAAATAAGGCCAGATTTGAATATTGAAAGTTTTTCAGGGACTTAAACAAATGATTTAGTTTACAAGGTTTGGAACTGGAAATGAAATGAAAAATAGTATCAAAGGAGTCATAATAATATAAAATAAACAGATATGTTGATTTAAACATTCTAAAACAAGATTATTAAAATTTTAATGGAATAACTGATTTTTTTAATGGAATAAACTATGAAAATGTTTAATTATGAAAATGTTTAATCAAAAAATTAAAAAAAAGAAAAAAATAATTAAATACCTACTTTTCCTATTGAAGTTCGATCAACTGAACAATCAGGGTAGAACTTTGAGTAAACTGAGTCCGTACCTGAAGAGCATGTAACCAGAAGCTCCACTGGTCATTGCAGCCTTTATATCTCTTGTTAACTCATCTGCAGGGACGAGTGAAGACCAGTTAGTATCGGATCTGTAGGTTTGAAGACCTGCGAGAACTGGAATTCCATTTGAGTGCTGAACTATCCATGCAGTTTTACTGGCAATCCATGCTGTTCCACTTGCACCAGTGGTACTTGTGCCGTTTGCGTGGCTGTACCCGTAGTTTCCCTTGTATATCATTGGTACTATGAAATCCAAGTACCGGGACATCTGACTGTAATCCTGTCCGTAGTAGTAACTGTTTGAACTACCCTCAGGCATAACAGCTGCTGAGAGGATTATATTTGAGTTTACTGCTTTTACGGTGTTATGAACCCTTGCAACAAATGATGTTATTGTTGAAGTGGCTCCAGAGTACTTGTAAGCTGTTCCAGGATATCTGACGTAGTCAAGGTGTATGCCGTCAACTCCTGTTTTGGCAACGGTTGCAATGTAGTTCACAAGTCCATTGTTGAATGAACTGTCGTAGTTGTATACAGTCTTGGTTTGATACAACCATTTGTAAGTCCATCCCTTTTTCCATTTGTACTTGGTAACGTAGGAGTAGGTTACCTTGTACTTGGTTCTCCATTTGCCTCGGTACTTGTATTTGACCTTGGTGTAATGCTTGACTTTGACCTTGTAAGCAACCTTGTGCCATCCCTTGTACCAGTACTTGTATTTAACTGAAACTTTGGACGATTTAAGGCCCTGAGGGTCAACCCAGTTACCACTGGCATCCTTGAAGCACGTGATCCATGCATGGACGTTTATGCCTCTGGCATGGGCGTAAGGGATCACTGCCGCCAAGACCTTATCGTAGGAAGAGGATGCTGAGTACCTTGAGCAGGATACAAAAACATCTGTCACTCCACCCTTTTGAAGCTCGTCCCAATTTGAGGAGTTCATTCCAAGTGCAGTATCTCCACGTATCCAGTATCCACGAACAGTTGTATTTTTAGTTTCTGTTGCAAGTTGATTCAATGACTGAGTTTGGTTCAAGGAATTGTTTTGTGTTACATTGGTAACGTTATCTGCACTAACGGTACCAACACTTATAACTACAAAACAAAGCATTAAGGCAGATATGAGTATCAAATGCTTTTTGCTTTTAATTTTATGAATGATATCGCCTCCGCTCTAAGAAATAATTAGAATAAATAAGAATTTATTGAAAGATTTCTTAGATTAACGTAGAATCTAAATCACCAATATATAAATATTTTCAGAAATAAAACAGAATAAAATCACAAAATACACATGTTTCTACCTAAAATTTTGGAATTGACTATTAGAAAGGGGTTGTTAATTTAGTCATTCAAAAACAGAAGTTTAGGGTACCAAAAAAATTGATATAATTTTTAAAAGCCTTATTTTAAAGGTTCTGATGAAATTCCAGCTTTAATCTGTTAATCCCAAAACTTATATCTAAAAAAGTCAAGATATATTGATTCATATGGAGATACAAAACATTGAAATGGCCATTGAAATCCTTGAAAAATCCCCTGAATTTGCTGATCTCGTTCCTGAAGTGAGGAGCAACATAGTCATGGCAAAGGAAGGTGCAAATAATATAAGAGACGTTGCAGGCATCCCCGGACGTATCACAACAGTTAAAGGATGGGCCAAATCATTTATAAAACCAGAATTTGGGGTTTCATCCCACATGGCCCGGCTTGTGCTGAGTATGATGAAACATGACCCCCAGAGGCGAAGTGCCCTTAACATACGCTACGATGATGAGATAATTGACATATGCCAGAAACTTGGTTTGAAGGTTTCCTCTTACAACAGACAAGACGAACCTGAGGACGTTGTGAAGTTTGAAGGAGGAACCATTCCATGGGGTGTTGAGGAGGCAATAAAAAAGCTGGGAGACATTCCAGATGTTGTATATCACACAGGATCTTGGGGAAAAGAACCCATGATCTGTTTAACTGGACCAGATGCTGTTGAAGTTGCTAGAACTGCCGTTTGCATTTCAAAGCTTTACAAGGTAAGGGTCCAAAAGAATAAAAATGAAACCAAGACTAAATCCACTGAAAATCTTTTAAAAAATTCCATGACTGTTTCAGGCAGTTTTGAAGATAGTTACAGTGTTGTTTTTGCACCATCACGAAGCACATATGTGGGTAAAAAAGCACATGTTTCCTGCATCTTCTGTGCAATAGCTGAAGGTGATGAAAGGGTGGATTCCAGGGTTTTGTATAAAGATAACAAAAACATGGTAATTATGAACATGTTCCCCTACAACAAGGGGCACCTTGAAGTTGTGCCCTTGAAACATGTTACGGATTTAAATGAAATGAAATCTGAAGAGATAAAAGATATATTCATTCTTGTACAAAGATTCATAAGACTCGTTAGGGAAGTTATAAAGGCAGAGGGCATCAACGTTGGGATAAACCTCGGTGAAGCTGCAGGTTCCAGTATAAACCATTTACACATTCATATTGTGCCTCGTTTCAAATATGAATCCGGTTTCATGGAAACAACTGCAAATACAAGGGTTGTTGAAGAGAGTATCAATGAAACTTACACCAGGTTCATGGAAAAAATTGATATTTTGAGGGAAAACCATGAAGTATGATATGTACTACGAAATATTAGAACAGCCTAAATCATTGAAGAATACATTGAAAGCTGAAAAAGCTCATATGAAAGAAATTGCAGATAAATTTGCAGAATTTGATAAAATTCACCTCGTAGGATGTGGAAGCTCCCTCTCAACCTGCTTCTCAGCAAGGGATGCCATGGGATTTCTATCTGATAAAGATATCGATGCACATACAGGATACGAGTTCTTCTACCATAAAAATCTTGGGAAAGACAACTGTGGAGTTCTTTTAACATCCCAGTCTGGAGAAACTTCAGACACAGTTGCAGCACTGCGTAAAGCCAAAGAAAATGGACTTTACACCGTTTCCATAACCAACGAGGAAAACAGCACCATGATGCATGAGTCTGATGATGCTGTACTCACCCGTTGTAACAGGGAAACAGCCATACTGGGAACAAAAACATACATGACCCAGTTGATGTCCCTGTATGAGATTCTCTTCAGCATGGAGGGATCGGATGATGCTAAGGATGTTCTGAAGGATCTTGAAAAGATACCCTCAATAACTGAGGATCTCCTATCAAGTACAGAGGATGAAAACCGGATTCTTGCAGAGAAATTCAAGGATGATGAGATTTTTTACTGTATGGGAAGCGGTCCAAACTATGGCCTTGCATACAAGGTTGCAATGACCATGTTCATGGAAGGTGCCCTTAAACATGCCTGTCCACTTTATTCAGGAGAGTTCAGACATGGATTAATTGAAAGGGCTGAAAAAGATGTTCCAATAATGTTTTTAGATGCAGATTATTCTGGAGATGAGTTGACCCATAAATCACTGGAATTTTCAAACAAAATTGGTGTGAAAAAGATTTTATATAAAATGGAAGATTATGCAAATGTAAATCCACTTCTTGCACCATTAGTGCTTGTAATTCCAATAGAATGGTTCATATATTACCTTGCACACTTCAATGGTGAGGATCCAGGAAGTACAAGGCACATAGGTAAGGTTAGATATTAACTAACTTTACACATTTCATTCCAATTGGATAGAAAATTTTATTTTTCAATATTGATCAACAAGTTTTAAAAATAGTTATTTATCTTTTTTAGTTGTAATTATAGTTGTTTTTAGTGTAATTAATAGTTGTAATTAACTTTTTTTAGTTGTTAATGTACAGTTTATAGATTCAAAAATAGATTAAACAAAAAGAATTAAAAATAGGGAAGTAAGGACAGTTCACTCTTCAGCACTGTTCTTTCAGTCCACTTTAACTTCAAAACTTTCACTCTTTTCGAGTTTTGGAAGTGTGACTGTTAATACTCCGTTTTCAAATTTTGCAGTTGAGTCGTTCATCAGTATTTTTGCAGGAAGCTTCATCAACCTTCTTGCTTCACCGTACCTTCTTTCCCTCCGGAGGTAGTTAACATCCTCAACTTCAGTTTCTTCTTCGAAGTTTGCAGTGATTTCAAGGGTGTCTTCGGTTATATCAATCTTTATATCCTCTTTTTTGACACCTGGAAGGTCTGTTTTGACGATTATATTTGCATCATCCTCAATAACATCCATCACTGGTTTTGCTGGAACATTCGAAGTGTAATCAGCTACTGCCTTCTCAAGCTCCTCCTGTTTCTCACGGATGGTGCCAACCATGTCATTAAACATCTGTTCTGCTACGCCTCTTCTTTTCATTATTAAATTCCTCCAGCTTATCCATTATTTCAGATATTCCAGTTCCCTCTGCTGCTGTAATTAACAGAGGATCTTCCACTTTATTAATATATTCATCCAAATACTTAACCCTTTCCACGAGGTCCATTTTGTTAAAAATACAGACAATAGGGGTTTTAAATATGTGTTTTATCTCCTCAAAAAGTCTGAACTGACTTTCAAGTGGATATCCGGAGGTTTCAGATGCATCGAAGATGAATAAAATAACATCTGCAAGGTGCTCCAGTGCAACCATTGCATTTAATTCTATTTCATTCATATCTTTAACAGGTCTGTCAAGAAGTCCTGGAGTGTCTATTATCTGGTAGCTCTGCCATCTACGTTCATAATGTCCTATCTGAATTCCTGTTGTTGTAAATGGATAATCTGCAACTTTAGGCTCTGCAGTGGTTATGTGTCTGAGCAGGGTGGATTTTCCAACGTTTGGAAAGCCTGCTATCACTGCTGTTGTTGCATCGAAGTCTATGGTGGGCATGTTACGTAGTTTGGACTTTGCAAAGTCCAGGAAATTCAGTTCATCCTCTATCCTGTAAACAACTGAAGCTATACGGCCAAATGCCTCTCTTCTGACTTTTGAAGCATCCTGGGGGCTTGATCTTCTTACTTTAAAGACGTACTGATTTTCAAATTTGGATAAAAGCTCCACAGCCCAGTTTAAGGCTCCAAGGGATTTTTTCAGCTCATCAACTCCCACCACAACGTCGATATAGTCCTGGTAGAACATATGCAGTTCTTCTATCCTTGGAACCCTCTCAAGTATCATGTTGAAGCTTTCTTCTATAACCTGACAGGCAGTCTTAATCCTTGCCTCCTCAGTCTTCTTGGACTTCTGCTGGCGAGGAATATTAGAAGACCTCACCTTGTTTGCAGCCTTTTTAGCCCGTCTAAAACCCTTGTCCAGAACTTCCTCTGGTGTTGGGATGGTTGGTATAATCATTTCATCACTCTCTCTTATCTCTTAATATTCAGTTAAAACCCGTTTTAGCCAATTAACTTTTTTTTAAGTACTAATCCGCTTAATTCATAAGTTATTTAAGTTTATACTATATTTTTAAAAGTGTTAATCATCTTATGTTAAAATAAGGTTCTAAAAATTTTAAATAATTAAAAACTTGTTTTGATTTGGGGATATCAAAATCATGAACATAACTTGATCATCTTTATTAGTGTATGAGTACTTTGACTTATAAAATGATCATGGAACTGAATAGATAGTTAATATGATATTATGCATTGAATTGCAATAATATATTATATAACCTGATTAATTCAGTACCCATGCACAACTTACCTTCTTTTTTTAAAATTAGAATATGAAAGGATTGAATTCAGTATACAGATTAAATAGCCCTTTAAAAACTATATGACATTCCCATGTATTCTTATTGTTCATTGAATATCTGGGAGTGGAACCTGTATATCTTCACATCATCAGCAAGCCAGCAGTCGGGTTGAAGCCCTGCTTTCATACAGGTGTTGGAGAGAAACTCTTCAGCATTCCAGCACCATTCAACTGCAACCTGAGGAAGTAAAAGTCCTTTGTATGGTCCAATTTCAACTATCAACCCATCTCTACCAATCTCAACATTTTCGATGTACTCTTTTGGATTTTCAACCCGGATGATCTCGGGTTTTGTGAGTACACTCACTTCAACAGTGATATCTCCAAATTCCCTTAAAGTTACAGGTGGAAAACGTGGATCCCTTGTTGCTGCAGATATGGCTGCATCGATAAGAGCTTCTATGAGGGGCATTACAGGTTCAGGATAACCTATGCATCCCCTGAGATCTCCCTTCTCTTCCAGGGTTACAAAAACACCCCTGAATTCCTTCATCTTCTCATCGATGTCCTCTGGAACTTCGAGGATCCTCTTTTCGTTGAGGTAGGTTTCTATGGTTTTTCGTGCAATTTTTACTAGTGTTTCTCCATCTTCATTTGATAGAAGGTTTGTTTCCAGTTTTTTCTCTTCTGTATTTTCTTTAATTTCTCCAGATCTATCTGGTTTCATTACATTGCTCCTCCAACCATTGCTTTGGTAACTCTTATGTGGGGGCCGCCGTCTCCAACAGGTACTGTTTGACCTGCCTTTCCACAGAAACCAACACCCAGTTTGAAGTCAGATGCAACGGCGTCCACGTTCATGAGGGTTTCCATAATGTTTCCAGACAGTGAGACATCACGCAGTGGCTCTCCAATTTCCCCATTCTTTATGGTGAAAGATTCTGCAGCGTTGAACTGGAATATTCCCTTTCCAGTGTCCACCTGTCCTCCCCTTGAACCTTTGAGGTAAATTCCATCCTTCATGCATTCAATTAGTTCCTCAAAGCTTTTATCACCGGGTTTCAAGTAGGTGTTGCTCATACGAACCACCGGCTGATCTCCGACAGCGGATCTGGCATTTCCTGAGGGTTCAATTCCGAGTTTGGATGCAGATTCCCTTGAACTCATGAGGGATGTGAGGATTCCATCCTTAACCAGCACGTTTTTGCGTGTTTTAACGCCCTCAGCATCGTAGGGGTAGTAGCCGAAGGCATCCATGCTGGCGTCATCGATTATCGTAACATGTTCTGAGCCTATTCTGGTTCCCATTTTTCCCTTGAGTATTGAATCGTTCTGGAGTATAAGATCAGCCTCTGCAGCATGTCCCAGTGCTTCATGTATAAATACTCCTGTGAGTTCTGAGTCAAAAACAACAGGGAAACTTCCTGAAGGTGGTGTGTTTGCATTAAGGAGCCTCACTGCCTTTGATGCTGCTGTTCTTCCAAAGCTTTCCAGATCCTCATTTTTTATGGCTTCAAAGCCCTTTGCTCCCCCAATACTTTTGTGTCCAAACTGTATCATGCCGTTCTCTGAGGCCACTGCATTTAAAAACATTGCCACCCTTGATTCATTGAGGGTTAACGCTGAGCCCTCTGAGCTCACGAAAGCTGTTCTTCCCTCTGCATCAACGTAGTTGACACTGGTACTTACAACCTTTTCAAGTTTTGCAGCATTATCTGCATCCTGCATGACCTCTTTTTTCTCATCCAGTGAAACATCTGATGGTTTGAGTTTTGCACGGGATTTAACATTATCCACTACAGTTGGAACATCTGCAAGTTCAACATCACTTTTTATTGAATCTGCAAGGCGCAGTGCAGACTCTGCCACTTCACCCATCCTTTCCATTTGGGTTGTGAATGCAAATCCCCATGCACCCCCCTTTAAAACCCTCACACATCCGCTGAGATCTGATCCAGACCTGATTTCCTGGATCTTACTATCTTTCATTATTATTGCAGTGCTGTAAGTTTCATTAACCCTTATATCCACATAATCTGCTCTTTTTTCAATTGAATTAATTGTTTTCTCCAGTAAATCTAAGTCTAATTGATCGTCCATGGTATCTACCTTCATCTTAATGAGTATAATCTTTGATCTTCCTTTCATTATAATTTATTGATTTTAGGGTTGATTTTCATAAAATATTAATTTTCATAAAACTAGCGGGATGGATTCAGGAAGGGGTTGATATTGATTTGAGTGAGGATTCATTAAAGGGATCATATCATAAAAACTAATTTATATTATAAAACTTAACAGTAGACCGTGGATATAAATTGAATGGGTGTAATTTCTAATTTTCACCATTTCATTACTTTTATTACAATTGTAAGTGTGTTTAATTGAATTACCTTTTATTAAAGCACCAGGTGACAATATGAAAACTGTTAAGGAGATAAACCAGAAAATCAAAGATGGAGATGCGGTGGTTGTGACTGCTGCAGAGATGACCCAGATTGTAAGGGAAAATGGTGCAGGAGAAGCTGCACGTGACGTTGATGTTGTGACAACAGGGACATTTGGTGCTATGTGTTCTTCAGGAGCATTCTTAAACTTCGGACATTCAGATCCTCCTATAAAAATGTCCAAAACATACCTGAACGGTGTTGAAGCCTACTCTGGACTTGCAGCTGTGGATGCTTACATCGGTGCAACCCAGCCAAACAGAAACCCTGAAATTGGCCTTGATTACGGCGGATCTCACATAATTGAAGACCTCATAAGGGGTAATGAGATTGAATTTGTTGCAGAAGCCTACGGAACTGATTGTTATCCTCTCACAGAGGTTAAAACCAGTTTAACCCTGGATAAGTTGAACCAGGCCATAATGGTGAATCCAAGGAATTCATACCAGAACTACGCTGCAGCAACCAACTCCACAGATGAAACCATCTACACATACATGGGCACACTTCTGCCTAAAATGGGTAACGTGAGTTATTCAAGTGCTGGAGAGCTCAGTCCCCTCCTGAATGATCCCTACTTTGAAACCATTGGTCTTGGAAGTCGTATATTCCTCTGCGGTGCAGAGGGTTACATCATCGGTGAGGGAACCCAACACGAGACCGATGTTGAACGTGAAAATGGTGTTCCAACAGGGGGTGCAGGTACCCTCATGCTTAAGGGAGACATGAAGCAGATGGATGCAGAGTACGTTAGAGGTGCAAGCATGCCCAAGTACGGCCCAACACTCTATGTTGGCGTGGGAATACCCATACCTATCCTGAATGAGGACATAGCCCAGAGAACAGGTATAAGCAACGAAGAGATCGTTTGTAACGTCGTGGACTATGGAGTTCCAAGGAGGAGCAGGCCCACAATCCGTAAAACCAATTACATGGAACTTCAAACAGGTAAGATCGAAATTAACGGCAAAGAGGTTCCAACTTCACCACTGTCATCACTTAAGAAGGCCAGGAAGATTGCAGGTGAACTTAAAACCTGGATAGACAATGGGGAGTTCTTCTTAACAGAGCCTATTTCCAGGCTCCAGTCTGAGGGTTCCACTGTGAGACCCCTTGAGATTAAGAAGCCTTCAATTCTTGTGAAGAACGTGAGGACCAAACCTGTGATAACAGCCCTTCCAACTGATGATGTTGAGGATGTTGCAGGGAAACTGGTTAAAAATAACATAAACCACCTTCCTGTTGTTGATGGTGAAGGCAAACTTCGAGGTATTGTAACCTCATGGGACATAGCAAATGCAGTTGCAAAGGGTAAAAAGAAACTTGCAGATGTTATGACGCGTAAGGTTGTGATAGCACGGGAGGATGAATCTGTGGATGTGGTGGCAAGGCGCCTGAACAAACACGAAATTTCAGGACTCCCAATCATCGATAAGGACAACAAGGTGAAGGGTATGATAACAGCAGAGGATATTTCAATGTTGATTTGTAACGGTCAGAGAAGAGGTAAAAATGGAGGGTCACTATGAAAGCATGGCTAAACTTTTCACCAAACATCGTGAACAAGGCAGTGATCTCGGATCTCATTAAAAACTACGATGTAACCTTCAACATACTCAAGGCAAACATAACACCCAAGGGTGGGAAGATGCTCATTGAGTTGAGTGGAACCCAGAGGGATGAGGGAATAGCATTCCTTGAGGAAAGCGGAATTCACCTGGATCCTGTGATAAACGTTGTTAAAAAGGATGATGATAAATGTGTGGACTGCGGTGAATGCGTTTCACTGTGCCCTGTGAAGGCTATATCCATTGAAGAAGACTGGACAGTTGAAGTGGATGATAAGCAATGCATTGGATGCGGTTTCTGCACAAAATCATGCCCTATGAAAGCTATTAATGTTGCAGAGTAATATCTCGCACATTTATGAGCTTTAAACTCTTTTTTTAAAATCTTTTTTATTATTTTTTTAATTCATATCAGTTTTTTATTGATTTAAATTTAGTTTTAGACCTCTATTTTATTTTAAGAGATAATATTTTTTTTAAAATTTTTTTAAAGTCGTAAAAATTTATTTTTTAATTATAAACGTTAAAATTTAGCATCAATTTTTAATTTAAAAAAATAGGAGTAGTGTAATCTAAAATAACAAATCAATGAGATGCGAATGAATACAAAAATAAATGTAGATATTTAATCAGACCCTGAAAATCTGGAAATAAATCTGTAAATACTATTTTTATCATCAAAAACTGCCTTTTCAGGGCACATCTCCATGCAACATAGGCAGTTTATGCATCTCTCATATTCAAAAATGGGTGTGGGTCTTTTCTCGAGGATCGCATCTGTTGGGCAGCTTTGAACACAGGTATTGCAGTTCGTGCAGAGATCTGGGTTTATTGCAGGTCTTGAATAGTACAATTTCATTAAAGCCCTTGAAATAAATGATGGAACCACTTCAATGGAACCTGCAACGTTCAGAGGCCATTTAAAGTCATCAACAATTGGAAATTCTCCCAAGACGTTTATATTTTCAATTGAGGCTTCTCCAAGTCCCTGTTCATATGCTATCCTGTTTGTTGGCACTTCCATCGGATCTTTGCCAAGGTAGTGGCAGAGGATACAGTCTACTGCAACTGCATCGTCAGATGCAACTACAACCCCTATCTCTTTGGGATTTCCAGCGGAAGGTCCCATTCCATCCATTCCAATCACTCCATCGATGATGTTGAGGTGGGGTTTGGAAAGCGCAAATACATCAACGATTATCCCTGCAAAATCCGATGGCTTCGGTGCCAGCTTGTGGTACTCAGTTTTTTGAAGTCCTGGAATAACTCCATAGATGTTTTTAACGGCACAGCTGAACTTAGTGAGTCCGTGGGTTTTGATCTTGGGCATGTTGATTATCACATCTGCGTCAAGGACAGGCCTTGCAACTCTGTAGGTTCTCCCATTTCTTTCAAATTCATAGATCCCTGATTTCTCAAAGTTAACAAGTTGAGTACCTGTACATTTGCAGACATCAGCAAACCCTGTGATCTCCCAAAATCTTTCCATTCCCCTTGCAGGACCACCGGGACTATCTCCAAGCATTGGTACTGCACCTGCATCTTTCACAATGTTTATAACAGCTTCAACAACTGCAGGATGGGTTGTTATGAATACTTCAGGAGATTTTGCCTGGAGCATGTTGGGTTTGAGTAGTACAGTGTCACCAGGCTTTACAAAGGACTGTATCCCTCCAATACCCTCTAATGACTTTTCCACAGCACTTTGAACTTCATGAAGGGTGTAGGATCTGCATTCTGATATTGAAACTGTACTTCTATTCAATTTAGCACCACATTGATCCATCGAACATTAACAGAATATTTGCTCCTTTTTTAAAAAAAGATTTTTTTTAATTTTGATTTTTAAGCTTCGGGGTTTTTTTCAATGCAATTATAGATCTTCAAGGCAATTACCGAATCAAATTTAATCTTCAACCTCTTCCAGGATTTTTCTTCTTGCTTC
>ENA-UOOE01002762-UOOE01002762.1-fermentation-metagenome-genome-assembly--contig:-NODE-2762-length-12080-cov-3.707193_pt1 | contig 12080 bp, 9 predicted proteins | sample MGYA00245776_ERZ724021 | MGnify/ENA primary metagenome ERZ724021 (study PRJEB28704, sample SAMN03018321) | fermentation metagenome | biome: anthropogenic terrestrial biome; feature: soil; material...
GATTTTATCACATTTGGTATGTTTGCTCTCTGCATTTTTATGATATCATTCCATTTGTATCTATATAGGCAACACACTAAAGGAAGACATATCTTCCGCGGAAGGTATGTCTTCCTTTATGTAAAAGCAGAAATACCTACTCTTTTTTATGTAATTTGGGGTATTGAATAATCAGGGTTCAAGCACAAAGTGAACAATCTGAAATTTATCACGCAGAGTATAAAATTTTATTTGCATCATTTTTCCAAGAGAAAGCCCGCATGGTCGCTGAGACCATGCGGGCTTTCTCTTTATCTGCCGCCGGACAGCCGGTGGGTTTTTATGACTTCAGGTTCAACGGATCCCCATTTTCATCAAAATGGAAATTCGAAGGGCCACCGACAATTTCCATGCTTTTTATTTTCCGGGCTTCTCAATGGCCGAACCGCCCTTTTAGAACCGGATCAGACCATGCTTTCGGGTATCGGAGAACTTACACGGCCCGCCCGCCGGGGCTGCTTTTTCCATTGGAATCCTGATTGCGGTAGCGGCCTCCTATCCTTGAGAGCCGCGGATGCGTTGGCCCGCCCATGTACTCCTGAAAACGGCCGATCACTTCAGCGCCGATTCCGACTCGGCACTTTCCGTCAGGCTGGCGGCCCGTTGCTTATTGATCTGATGAATCCGCCAGGGAGCAAAGACCAGGCCGCCAACAATAAAGGTGGGAATGCGAAGGAACGAGATGAGCTGATATCCCTTCGTGACCAGAGCGACGACGCCAAGCTGCGCCAGAAGCAGCGACACACCCAGAAGAACGGTCCCGAAAATCATGTCCACAACAGCCTGGTTATACTTTTTTCTGGGGTTAAACCAGGGCCCGAAGCGCGCGCAGACAGCAACCACGTCCGACATGGAAACATAGGCCAAAAACAGGCCCACGCTGTAAATGACGGACAAAATACCAGTAGAACCAAAACGCTCGACGATCATGTCATAAATCGGAATCACGCTTGTGCTGATCCCGGGCATGCGGGACAGAACGGCGAGAGAAACGACAAACAGCATAAATCCATTGAGAAAGCCGCCGAAAATAGCCATCACCTTATTGTCATTTTTACTGGTGAATTTTCCCGCAATCGCTATGTAAGCACTGCAAAATCCAACCTGTATGCCGGTATACCACAACATATCACCGATTGCCGATCCCGTTGAAACGTTGAACGTCTCTTTGGTCTGTACAATATGCGTCACACCGGACCAGTTCTCTTTCAGCAGAATAGCCGCCACGATGAGAATGCAGGAAGTCATGATCACGCCGAGAGGCAGGTCGATTTTCGCCATTATGGTCGCGCCGAACATGGAGATCGCGACAACAATCAGCAGGCACAGAAGCGTTCCAAGAAAATAATTCATACCCAAAGCCTGATTCAGAAAGGTTCCCGCGCCGGCAAGCACCGTGCTGCTGTTTACCAGGAGGGAGACCAAGACGATCACGTCGAAAACAACCACCATCACTTTTCCGACGGCTTCTTTTTTGGAATACAGCGAGAACGCCACGTCCTTGTAGCTGTCGGCGCGAATCAGACGCGAATATTCCCCCATGTAGTAAAAAACGAAACCAAGAATAATAAATGGGATGATCGTGGTGACAAGCGACAGCCATCCTGCCCTTGTAAAATATTTTAATAAAGTTAAACCGGAGCAAAACCCCGCTCCGCAATGATTGCCAAACCATGCAAAAGCAGCGCCGATTGCTACTACCCACTGAACTTTGGGCTGATTGACCTTTTTCATTTTCACATCTCCTCAATATTGATGATATTGCCTGCACCCACAGGCTCTGAAAGGTTGCTTTGACAAAGAAACGCGCTGTTTTTTCACGAAACCTTTTTCAGCAAGATGGCTCCCGAATTCCTCCCCCTTTCCTTATCGTCCATGGGATCGGTCCGTGGGCGGCATCCCTTTTATGTATGACGCCGTGAACGCCGCGCAGACAGCGGCGCTTTCACCTTGACCGAAACCGGGCGGCTTTCAACCCTTATTTTTGCCGGTTCCGGAATAGTCATACCAGCCCTTCCCGGTTTTTCTCCCAAACTCGCCCTTCTGAAACTTTTCTACGACCAGAGGGCTGGGCTTGTCATACTCGTCGCCGCTCTCAGCATAGCGGTCCCGGCGAACATAGTAATTGACGTTGATACCGGTTAGGTCCATCAGGCGGAAGGGGCCCATGGGGTACCCCAGCCCCTTTTCACAGGCGGTGTCGATGTCCTCGACCGAAGCGATGCCCTTTTCCAGCAGGGAGCAGGCCTCGTGGGTTACCGCGGCGTTGATTCGGTTGGCCACAAAGCCGGCGATCTCCTTGTTGATGACGATGGGAGATTTTCCAGTACTGACGGCAAAAGCCCTGGCGGTCTCGACCGTTCCTAGCGCGGTATGCGGGCCGCGGACCAGCTCCACGAGCTGCATCACCAAGGCGGGGTTGAAGTAATGGATATTCAGCAGGCGCTGGGGGTTCCGGGTGACGTCGGCCAGCTTGGAGCTGACGATATTGGAGCTGTTGGTCCCCAGAATGGCGTCCGGCTTGCACAGCTTGCTGATCCGCCCGAACAGCTCCCGCTTGATCTCGAGATTTTCGATAATGGCTTCGATGACAAAATCGGCTTGGGCTGCCGTCCCATCCACATCCCGGGAGAAGGACAGGCTGGCCGATATCCGGTCGGCCTCGGCCTGCGTGACGCGGCCCTTGGCCACCCGGCCCGCCAGATAGTCGGCGGCCCATTTTTGCGCTTTTTCCACCGCGCTGGGGAAGGAATCGCAGAGGATGACCTGATAGCCGCTGGCCCGGCCGTTGAGAGCGGTGTTCATGGCGATCTGCTGACCCATGGCTCCGGCGCCGATTACAACGATGGTTTTGACCTGTTCGATGTTCATTTGATACACCTCATTTTATATAAAAGTCATCAGGATTGGAATCACAGCTTTTCAATGATTGTGGCCATGGACTGTCCGCCACCGATACACAGGGTGGCCAGCCCGTATCGGCCGCCGGTGCGCTGAAGGTTGTGCAGCAGAGTGATGATCAGGCGGGTGCCGGTGCTGCCCAGGGGGTGCCCCAGAGCAATGGCTCCTCCGTTGATGTTGACCTTCTCCGGATCAAGGCCCAGATCCCGGATACAAGCCACCGCCTGGGAGGCAAAGGCCTCGTTCAGCTCCACCAGGTCCATCTGCTCCACGGTCATCCCGGTGCGCTCCATCACCCTGCGGGTAGCGTACACCGGGCCATAGCCCATAATGGTCGGGTCCAGGGCGGCTCTGGCAACGCCCACGATCCGGGCCAAAGGCTTCAGCCCTGTCTCATTCATCCTGTGCCCGGACATCAGGACCAGGGCGGAGGCGCCGTCGTTGAGGCCGCAGGAGTTGCCGGCGGTCACCGTCCCGCCGGGCTTGACGATGGAGCGCAGCTTGGCCAGCACTTCCATGGTGGTTCCGGCCCGGGGAAACTCGTCCGTATCGAAGACGAAGGTGCGCTTTTTCTCTTTCACCTCCACGGGGATGATCTCTTTTTTGAAGTAGCCCGCCGCAATGGCGGCGGCAGCCCTGCGCTGGCTCTCCACAGCGAAGGCATCCTGCTGCTCCCGTGTGATATGGAAACGCTCGGCTACGTTTTCTGCAGTCCTGGTCATGCTCAGGCCGGGGCCGTAGATGGAGGCGGGAGCCGCAGTGCTGCCGGCTTCGATGTTGGAGTCCACCAGCACCATGGGACCGTCGCCCCAGCGCCCTTGACGGATGTACATGGGGGCGCGGCTCATGTTCTCCGTGCCGCCTGCCACGATGACGTCAGCCTGGCCGCACCAGATCTCCTGACAGCCGCAGAGCGTGGCCTGCATGGCGGAGGCGCACAGCCGGTTCACGGTGAAGCCGGGCACGTTCTCCGGCAGGCCGGCCTCGAGGGCGGCGCACCGGGCGATGTTGGAGGCCTCGGTGCTCTGCCGCACTTCGCCGAGAATGACCTCGTCTATCCATTCTTTATTCACACCGGCGCGGCGTACCGCCTCTTTGATTACCAGCGCGCCCATCGTATGGGCCGGTACGCTCTTCAGCGAACCGCCGTATTTTCCTACGGCTGTGCGGACGGCGCCCATGATATAAACGTTTTCCATTGCCATAACAGAGATTCCCCTTTCACAATGCCCTGCCGCAGCGCGGCAGACTCAATTGGTGCATGTTCTATATCAACGTAGTAAAGCAATCTCTGTGCCAAATCGATTTCTGCCCGAAGAAAATAACAAAATGAATACGGAAGCTTCCGTTTCCCTTCTTCGGGATTCCGCCGTTTTTGGATATTTTTCGGACACAGGCTGATCTCTCCGCTCCTGAACCTTCCATCAAAAATTTTTTTTCGTTTGGTTCAAACAAATTGATACGCCGATACGGGCGGTGGTTCCCAAGTGCAAATGCACAATCAATTGTGCATTTGCACTTTCTGTGCAATTTCGTTGCACAATGCTTTTTGATTTTATCTATTTTTGTGACTTTATCCGTGGCCGGGAATCCGGATGACACGGCGTTTTACGTCCAGCTCTTTTGAACCCGATAAAATTTGCGCCCCAAGCCGGGTCGGCCTGCCGGAACTTTTCCGGCGGCCCCCGGCTTCTTTTATAGGTAAAACCTTTCAATGGGGGGAACTGTTTGGCACGTTTTTTGCTGATTCATGTTGGGTAGAAACATACAGGGAGCCTGTCTCCGCTGAATGATGGAAAGGAGATTGGAAGACAGTGGGAATAAAATTCGAAAATATTCTCTACGAAATCCGGGATGGCATTTTATATCTGACCCTGAACCGCCCGGAGGCCCGCAATGCCCTTACTCCGGAAATGTGGAAGGACATCAGCGCCGCTGTTCAGTGCGCCCGGGAGGATGACCTCGTCAGGGTGGTCATCGTTACCGGCGCCGGAGAAAAGGCCTTGGCCAGCGGCGCGGATATCCGCGAAATCCATGACCGGGACTATCTGAAGATGCTGCTGGGTACGGCGCCGGCGGCTCTGAAAGATCTGGAGGATCTGTATAAGCCTGTCATCTGCGCCATCAACGGCTATGCCCTGGGGGGTGGCTGCGAGCTGGCCATGGCCTGTGATATCCGCATCGCCACCGGGCGCTCCAAGCTCGGGCAGCCCGAACTTGGCCTGAGCATCATTCCCGGCGCCGGAGGGACCCAGCGGCTGAGCCGGCTGGTGGGGCTGGGCAGGGCCAGGGAACTGATCTACACCGGAAAAATCATCACCGCACAGGAGGCTCAGGCCATCGGTCTGGTCAACCAGGTGACCGAGGACGACCGGGGTTCCCTGATGGCCGCGGCGGAGGAGATGGCGCGCCAGATTATGGCCAAGGGGCCGGTGGCTGTCACCATGGCGAAAATGGCCATCAATCTCGGCTACGAGACCGACATCAATACCGGCCTGATGATCGAGCGCCTGGCTCAGACCATCGCGTTCAGCACCGAGGACAGGAAAGAGGGGACCGCCGCTTTTCTGGAAAAGCGTCCCGCCCGCTTCAAAGGACGCTGAAGCGCCGGAAATATCAAAGGGGGCCGGCACGCTGGCCGCGCCGGCCTCCGAATCAAGCAGGAAAGCTTTAAGGAGGATATTTTTATGAGACCGATGGAAAACATTCGCGTGGTAGAGTTGTCCACGATGCTGGCCGGCCCTATGACCGCCCGGATTTTGGCCGAGTGGGGCGCGGACGTCGTCAAGGTGGAGTCTGTAAACGGCGACGCGTGGCGCAAGCAGGCGGGTACTACGCTTTCCCCCTGCACAAAAGACGCAAACCCCAATTTCGATGTGCAGAACATGAACAAGCGCTTTGTCTGCCTGAATCTGCGGACAGAGGCAGGGCGGGCCGCCATGAGGAAGCTTCTGTCCGGGGCGGATGTCTTTGTCACCAACTACCGCGTTCAGGCACTGGAGGCCATGGGCCTTACTTACGACCAGCTGAAAGGGGAGTTTCCCCGCCTGATCCATGCCTCCGTGCTGGGCTATGGCAGCGAGGGAAAGGAGAGCTCCCGCCCCGGATATGACTACACCGTATTCTTTGCCCGAACTGGTCTGATGGCCGACCTGGCCCCGGCCGGCGGCCCGCCCCTTATCCCAGTGGGAGGAATCGGCGACCACAGCGTGGCCGTCGCTCTGTCCGGGGGAATCGCCGCCGCGCTTTATCAAAGATCCGTTACAGGGCAGGGCGATAAGGTGGATGTCTCCCTGCTGCAGGCGGGCACCTTCATTCTCTGCACGGGTATCTTAAACGGCTTTAACGGGCGCAAGCTGCCCCGGGACCGTTATGACTGCGGGCACGCCGGCAGCAACACCTACCGGGGGTCCGACGGGGAATGGTTTTATCTTGCCATCATAGATTACCGGCGCTTTCCCGAATTCTGCCAGGTGATCGGCCTGCCAGAGATCGCCGCGGACCCCAGATTCTCCACCGTGGATTCGTACTACAGGAACAGAAGCGAGCTGACCAGGATCCTGGATAAAAAATTTGCGGAACAGCCGGTCTTTTACTGGCATGAGCTGTTGGATGCCCACGACCTTCCGCATGAAGTTTTGTATCACTTCAAGGATGTCCCCTATGACCCGCAGGTGCAGGCGAACCATTACACCTATTTCCATGAATATTCGGACGGAACCAGGACCGTATTCGCCAATGGCCCGGTCCACTTCGGCTCCATCGACCCGTCCGCGATCCCCTGCCGGACATCCGGCCCCATCGGTCGGGATACGGATGAGGTCCTGAAGGAGCTGGGCTATACGGATGACCAGATCCATACCATGCATCAGTCCGAAGAAATCAAATGACCGCCCGAAAGGAGACCCTATGTATACTCTCGGAATCGACATCGGTTCCACTTCCAGCAAGGCAGCAATCCTGCAGAACGGGGATGAGCTTGTCGCCCACGCGGTAGAACCGTTGGGCACCGGCACGGAAGGCCCCCGGCACGCTTTGGAAAAGGCGTTCGGCCTGTGCGGCCTTTCCCAGGAGGATATCAGCTATACGGTGGCTACGGGCTACGGCCGGATGAACTGCGATTGCGCCGACGAGCAGATCAGCGAGCTGAGCTGCCACGCAAAGGGGATTCATTTCCTGCTGCCCACCGTACGTACCGTCATCGATATCGGCGGTCAGGACGCCAAGGCGCTGAGCATCACGGACGAGGGACAGCTTACCGCGTTCCAGATGAACGACAAATGCGCGGCGGGCACGGGCCGCTTCCTCGACGTGATGGCTCGGGTCCTGGATGTGGAGATCAGCGAACTGGGCCCTTTATCCCAGAAATCCCGGCATCCGGTCAGCATCAGCAGCACCTGCACGGTGTTCGCCGAATCGGAGGTGATCTCTCAGCTGTCTTCCAAGGTGCCCATTGAAGACATTGCGGCGGGAATTCACAGCTCGGTGGCCAAACGCGTGGCCGGAATGTCGCTGCGCCTGAAGCAAACCCCCGACTTGGCCATGAGCGGGGGGGTCGCCCTGAACATCGGGGTGGTCCATGCCATGGAGCAGGAGATGGGATGCCGGATTCTGGTCCATCCGCTGTGCCAGTCGGCGGGCGCCATAGGCGCCGCCGTTCTGGCATGGGAAAAACGAAAAAAGGAGAAGGTTGATTATCATGAGTGAACATACGACCGCGGCGGAAGCCGCCGCACCCGCGCCGAAGCCCAGGCGTCCAAAGCCAAAGTCCATGATCATGCTGGGCGAGCAGACCCAGGCGCTGTTTGACAATGCCCGGCTGGCCAAAGAACGGGGCGAAAAGGTAGGATGGTCCGCCTCGATCTTCCCCCAGGAGATCGCCGAGACCCTGGGGCTGAACGTGCTGTATCCGGAAAATCACGCCGCTGGCATCGCGGCCCGCCACCAGGCGGATCCTTTCCTGCAGGAGTGCGAAGGGCCTTTGGGCTACTCCAATGACCTGTGTGCCTACGCCAAGCTGAACCTGGCTTACGCCTCCGTTCTCAACGGCGAAAGCGGGGTGGAGCTGCCCGACGGGGGCAAGATGGTCAAACCCGACTTCCTGCTGCTGACCAACAACATCTGCAACCAGCTGACCAAGTGGTACGAGAATCTGGCTGAGCAGATGAACATCCCTGTTTTCTTCATCGACACCTGCTACAATCCCTATGATTATGTGACTGAGAGCCGGGTGCGCTATGTCCGCGCACAAATCGACCAGCTGATTCAGGATCTGTGCGCCTTTACCGGAAAGTCCTGGGATGAGGAGCGGTTCCGGAAGGTGATGAAAATCTCCCAGCGCAACAGCTGTCTGTGGGAGCGGGCCAACGATCTGCTGGACCGCAGGCCCTCCCCCCTGAGCGGATTCGAACTGTTCAACTACATGTCCGCAATGGTGTGCAACCGGGGCAAGGAATCCTCCACCGCCATTCTGGAGCAGCTGAATGCCGAGATCGAGCAGCACATCGCCGAGGGGACCTCCACTTTCCCTGTGGAGGAGCAGTTCCGGGTCTCGTGGGCTGGCACCGCCTGCTGGCCCTATCTCAGCCACAATCTGCGCACGATGAAAAAATACGGCATCAACATGGTTGCCTCCAGCTACGGAAAGGCATGGGCGATCGAATATGAGGATCTGGACGGCATGGCCCGGGCCTACTGCTTCGCCTCCACCAACGGCGACAATGCCACCACCATGATCGCGCGGCGGCTGGAGGCCCTGAAGAAGTTCGGCTGCGAGGGCACCATCTATCATGTCAACCGCAGCTGCAAGGTGATGGACTGTCAGATGATGGAGGTTCAGCGCCAGCTTTCCGAGCTGGCGGGCGTCCCCTTCGCCTCCTTCGACGGCGACCAGGCGGATTACCGCAACTACAGCGAAGCCCAGTTTGAAACCCGCATCCAGGGCTTGGTGGAAGTCATGAGCCAAAATAAGGAGGCGAAGGGCAATGACTGATCTGGATCAAAACATTTCCATGCTGCAGCAGGCCTGCGCCAATCCCCGGGAGCGGCTGGAACACTATCTGAACCAGGGCAAAAAGGTCGTCGGGTGCTTTCCCTACTATCCCCCTGAGGAGCTGGTCCACGCTTCCGGCATGATCCCCATGGGCATGTGGGGCGGCCGGACCGAATGGAAGCTGGCCAAGAGCTATTTGCCCGCCTTTGCCTGCCCCATCATGCAGTCCAACATGGAATTCGGCCTGAAAGGCACCTATGAGGGGATGTCCGCCGTCATTATCCCGGCCATCTGCGACACCCTGCGCTGCATGACCCAAAACTGGCGCTTCGGCGTGCCTTCCATTCCCATGATTCCCATTGCCTATCCCCAGAACCGCACCTCTCCCGCCAGCGTGGATTACCTGATCAGCGAATTTGAGACCGTGCTGACCATGCTTTACACCATCACCGGCAGGATGATGAACGAAGCCGCCCTGGGCGAAACCATCCGGATCTACAACGAGCACAACGCCGTAATGCGGGAGTTTTCCGCCGTATCGGTGGACCACCTGGATGTGATCACCCCCAGGGTCCGCCACGCGGTGATGAAAAGCGCCTTTTTCTATGAGAAAAGTGAGCATACCGCCATAGTCCGGGAGATTGTGGATGCATTGAAACAGCAGCCAGCCTACTCTTACCCCGGGAAAAAGGTCATTCTCACCGGTATCTCCTGCGAGCCGGATGATATGCTGGACATTCTGACCGAAAACCAGCTTGCCGTGGTGGGGGACGACCTGGCTCAGGAGATGCGCCAGTACCGCGCCGATACTCCGCTGAAAGGGGGCGGTGGCCTGAAACGGCTGGCCCTGCAGTGGAACAACCGATACGGCTGCAGCATGATCCACACGCTGGGCAAGCCTCGGGGCGGCATGCTGGTCAACCTGTGCAGGGAGACCGGGGCACAGGGGGTCGCGATGTGCATGATGAAGTTCTGCGATCCGGAGGAGTACGACCAGCCCTATGTTGAGGCTGACCTGCGGCAGGCGGGCATTCCCTGCCTGTCCGTCGAAGTGGACCAGCAGAACGGCAGCTTCGAGCAGTTCCGCACCCGTCTGCAGGCGTTCTGCGACATGATGGGATGACGGCCTGCTCCCAAATTTTTTTGTTGTAAATGGATGCCATTTCTTAGCCTTTTCGCGGCATTTGTGATATGATATGCATAACTTTTGATCCGATAGAGGAGGCATGGTCAGATGCAGGATTTTTCGTCCTTTCAGGAGTTGTGCCAGGAATTGCCCTTCACAGAAATTCTGGATAATATCGACACCGGGATCGCCCTCTACGATGCACAGGGGAACTTTATTTTCATGAACACCGTCATGGTCAACTGGAGGAATATTCCCCGGAGGGAATACCTGAAGATGAATGTCCATGACTTCAGCCATGTCCTGGACGTGTGTGTGTTCGACCTGGTCTGCCGGAAAAAGCGCCGGGTCAGCCGTTTGCAGTACTACAAGGATTTCCAGCAGGTGGATGGCCCCACCCGGATGCGCATCGTCATCGGCACCCCTATTTTCGATGGCCAGGGCAATGTGAAGTATGTCATCATCACGCTGCAGGATGTCCAGGATTTCGAGAACCTGTATCACACCCTGCTCAATGATCACAAAATCCTGGAATCCAGAGAAATAGGCCAGACGGAAAAGGTCAGCATCATCGCCAAGAGCCAGGAATTCCGGAAGCTGCTCTCGGTAGCCGACAGCATCGCGCCCCTTGACTCCACTGTGCTGATCTATGGGGAATCCGGTTGCGGCAAAGAGGTCATCGCCCATTACATCCACGAGCACAGCGACCGAAAAAACAGGCCTCTCATCACCGTCAACTGCGCTGCTTTTCCGGAGAATCTGATTGAGGCGGAGCTGTTCGGCTACGAGAAGGGGAGCTTCACCGGAGCCAATCGGGAGGGCAAGACAGGCTTGGTGGAGGCTGCCGACGGCGGTACCCTGTTTCTGGATGAGCTCAACTCCCTCCCCATGAATGTACAGGGCAAGATGCTGCGTTGTCTGGAGGAAAAGAGCGTCCAGCGGATCGGCGCCACCCGGGCCAAGAAGGTGGACTTTCGCCTGATCACCGCCACCAATCAGGATCTGGAGGAAATGGTCCGCCGGGGCACCTTCCGCGAGGATCTGTACTACCGTATCCATGTCATCCCCCTGACTATCCCGCCGGTGCGGGAGCGCAAGGAGGACATCGTCCCCCTCTGCCTTTATTTTCTCCACCACTTCTGTCAGAAGTATAATCTTCAAAAGAGTTTTTCTGACGAGGTGCTGGAGGAGGTCCGGAGCTATAATTGGCCCGGAAATGTCCGGGAAATCAGGAATTTTGTGGAGCGGATGGTGGTCATGACCCCACACGCCACCCGGGAAATCAGCAACATTCCATCGGGCATGCTGTCCAATGAGTCTGATCCCGCGCGGCAGCCGGCCCAGCCTGCCGCGCTTTCCGCCCAGAGCCATCCCAGACAGCGCTCGGATGGCCCGAGCCGGGATGAGGTGCTGGTCGCCCTGGCCACTTGTGGCAACCATAGGGAAAAAGCGGCGCAATATCTGGGAATCTCCCGCCGGAAGCTGCAGTACAAGATTCGGGAGTACCACCTTCCATCCCGCTGCCACTATCAGGATGAGAATCCAGAATAATTGGCCGTATCCGAAAAAGCGTCTCCGGTTTATCAAAAAAACCGGGGACGCTTTTACTTGGCATTTTTTAAATTCTCCCACTTTTCTGCGGGTGCGAGAAAGAGCGTGATGCGCTTAGAGCACCGTGGCGACATGGCCAGACCCGCCTGACCGATTTGCCTGCACGTTTGCTGCTTTATTTCTGACCATCGGAAAAATCCCTATAAAATATTCCATAGCTTATATTTTGTTTGAGTTTTTTTGAGTTTATCAGTAGTGCATATTTTATTATAAATAAAAATATGATCCCGGATGGATATGTTTTTTATTCTTTTTACAATTATCATAGATTACGGGCCTCACAACTGGTACTTATCGGGGTCGTTTTTGACGGGTTGTCTTAGATTGAAGGGAGATATGTCGGAATAAGCTTTTTTTATTAGACAAACCCATCTCTGTCTGCTATAATAATGGTGCTGTTTCCATGCAATT
>ENA-UOOE01002763-UOOE01002763.1-fermentation-metagenome-genome-assembly--contig:-NODE-2763-length-12076-cov-4.959321_pt1 | contig 12076 bp, 11 predicted proteins | sample MGYA00245776_ERZ724021 | MGnify/ENA primary metagenome ERZ724021 (study PRJEB28704, sample SAMN03018321) | fermentation metagenome | biome: anthropogenic terrestrial biome; feature: soil; material...
ATATAACCTCTCATAAATTCTCAATACCCTTTTATACCATAGAAGAAAGATGGAAGCTTGCCATCTTTCTTCTTACCCTATAAGGTATATTTAATATTTTAATACCAAAATTCATAAACAAAAGTAGCATCCAGAACAATTATGGCTCTACATACTACTTCTAAATTAAATTATAAAATTTTAATACCTTATATAAATAATGACTTTGTCATAATTCTATACCGGTAAACTTTATATCTAAAAATTACTGATTAAACTAAATGATCATCACTGAGATAAAAAGAATAGCAGTTTCATTAAATTGAATATCACTCTACACTGAGAAAACCAATTGAACTGTTTTAGTTAAAACATCCGAATAACTATATGTCACTTTCCTTTGGGTGTCATTCTCTAGCCTAATTACAAATATACTAGGATAAGCTTTTTCTATTATTCCTTTATTTATAAAAACTTTTCTCCTACCTCCATTTGCTTTTAAGGTTACCTTATCTCCTACATGATTTTCTATATTCTCTCTTATAGAAGCTAACACGTTCGAACCATCCATTCCAAACACCCTCTTTCTACAACTTATATTATACACTTTAAATGAGTTTATGTCAACTAAACACTTTAGTATATCCTTAATAAATTACTTTGTCAATATTAAATCTTTGTTAACAAACTTAACTTACCTTTATTTATACTGTTAGATATGATTATTTCTCTAAGTGCCTCATCTATATAATAATATTTACAATTTTTATGATTTTTATACATACGGTGATTTTGGAAATCCCTCTCTATACTTTCCTCTTGTCTGTAGTCCTCCAATACCATTGGTTCTTGTTATTGTATTTTGCAGGGCTTCTTGAATTGACACAACCTTTTCTATATTAGTATATGCTATTTTTTCACACAAGAATACTGGATCTAAACAATGTATAAGTACTCTACTAGGTGAACTTGCAAAATTTGCACCTGAATCTAAAATTTTTTCATAACAGGATTGACAGGCTCCTGCAAATATTACTAAATCATCATAATTAGATTTATAATTTCTAAGTTCTGATACTGTTTGAACAAAATATTTAGAATTTTTATAGTTATTTAGATCCATATAATCCTGGGTATCCTTCACTATAGCGTCATGCCCTGTAATTACAATTATATCTGGTTTGACCTCTTTTACTAATTCTATCACTTTTGTAGGTTGTTCCTTCTCCACTATATTTTTGCCAACTACATCCAATAAAAGTTGTTTATACACTTTAATACATACATCTAAATATTCTGCATCTCCATCTATATGAAGAATCTTCCCAGGTCTTCCAAAAGCCAATTCATTTTTAGAATTATGGGATGCAAATTTTGTTACACTATATTCTTGTCTAAAATTATCTTTATATCTAAATCCACCTCTATTCATTAATATGTTTTTAATTGATTCATTCACTTGTTTATTAAATACTATTTCCTCTTTTGTAAGGGTGTTTTCAGGAACAATTTCTAAGTCATCTTCTTTAGAATCTGCAATTATCCTTAAATTTACTCCTTTTAAACTATATAGAACACCTTCTTTAGTTTGTTTTGAATCTATTATTTTAAAAGTTATATCTTTATTATAGGATTTTCTTACTACTACATCACCTATTTTCATATTCTATACATCCCCATATATAAAAAGTCATGATATATATTATGATTACATGCCATTTAAAGTGCAAAAAATAAGGACTATATCTGGATTTTAAATTAATCCAGTATAGACCTTATTTTTGAATTTAGATATTTTTTTCACTATAAATTTCTTTAAACTTTTTAATAAAGTCAATATATTTCTCCTGTTCAGCTATTAATTCTTCCAATTTTTTATTGAAAGTATTTGTTGGCCAGTTGACCTCATTATAATAATATCTATTTGCCAGTCTCCAAAAACGTTGAGGAAATAATAAGAAGGCATATATCACTTTATACTCCTCTTCTTTAATCGGACTAACTTCATTATATGAATCAATAATAAGTTGTGCATTTTCTACATTCCAATTAGATCTTTTTAAAACTTTAATCATAAAAGATGAAATATCATAAGATCGTATTTCCCTTTTGCAATAATCAAAATCTATTACATTGAATGTATCATTCCCATCTACTACTATATTATGATAGGTAAAATCATGATGGCAAAACCCCTTTTCTCCTTCGGTAATACTGCATAACTCATCATATTTAGAATCCTGTAATACTTCAATAGCCTTTTTCCCGAAATCTTTATAAAATTTAACTACTTTCATATAATTCAAATCAAAATTTCCCTTATTATTTTTTTTTCTTCCCATATCTTTCATCTTATCCAAGGCTTTAACTCTCTTTTCCATAAGGTGATGCCATCTTCCAAGATCAGTCTTTAATTTACTATTTTCAGGTGGTTCATATCCTTTAGAGGCTATATGCATATTTGCCAAACACTTAGCAGCATTTATAACATCTTCCCTATTCTTAAAATCACACTCTCTTCCTTTAATCCATTCTGATAGCGTATATATATCTTCATTAATAATTGCGTATGGATTTCCATCTATATTAACAGAATATTTATCCACATAAGGAAACCCATTTTTTGTAAGATGTTCTTTTGCCCCATAAACAAACAAAAGTTTTTGAGTTCCATAATTTATCTTTTTAAGACATTTCATCCCTTTATTTGTTTTTAATAAATATACTCCTCTACTTGGTTTTATATTTTCAATTTTTACATTGAATTGTCTTTCTATTTCAAATTCTCGCATCATACTAATCACCCCTATATATTTATATGAACACCCAAATTAATTTAGAAGAACATTAACATTTTTAACTTCAAATTAATATAATGAAATATATTAATTTAGAGAGGGACAATTTTATGAGAATAGGCATTGATGGACGTGCTGCCAAATGGTACAGGGGTACTGGCATAGGAACTTATACTTATCAATTAATAAAATGTTTAAATAATATGGATAATATAAATAATTATTTACTTTTCATGCCTGAAAGCTTTAGAAATGATATGTATCTTAAAAAAAATTTCAAATTAGACAGTGCCCCGCAAAATGATAAAATTAATTTCTGGGAAGAAATTATTATACCTAATATAATAAAAAACAATAAAATAGATTTATATCACGTGCCTCAAAACGGAGTTGGACTTCCTATTGATAAAAATTGTAGATTCATAATAACACTTCATGATGTGATCCCATATAGAATGCCTGAAACTGTAAGCAATAGATATCTTAAAATTTTTTCAGAATATATACCTAAAATAGTACCTCTATGTGATGGTATTATTACAGTTTCTAATTTTTCTAAAAAAGATATAGTTAAATCTTTTAACTTTCCTGAAAATAAAATATATGTTACTCATTTAGCTAGTGAAGATATATACAAACCTATGGATAAAAGAGTAAGTAAATATGTAGCTAAAAAATACTACTCCATCACTGAAGATTATATACTTTATGTAGGTGGATTTAGCCCTCGTAAAAATATATTAGGACTTATTGACAGCTTTAATAAGCTTATAACTTTATATAAAAAACCTCTATCTTTAGTAATAGCTGGCAAAAGAGGTGAATCTTATAGCACTTATAAAGAACATACTGAAAAACTAAATATATCTGACAGAGTTTTATTTCCTGGTTTTATTTCCATAGAACATCTTCCTTATATATATAATGCAGCTAAATTATTTGTATATCCTTCTTTTTATGAGGGATTCGGACTTCCTCCTATAGAAGCTATGGCCTGTGGCGTACCTGTAATAACTTCAAATACTACATCTCTTCCTGAAGTAGTTGGTAAAGGTGCCCTGCTTATAGATCCCTTAAATAAAACTGATTTATGTCACGCTATGTTAAACGTACTATTAGATAATACTCTTAAAAATAAATTGATATCTTCTGGTATCAAAAGAGCTTCCGAACTAAGTTGGAAGAAAACTGCTAAAAACACTATAAACATATATAACAAAATTGCGGGTAAAAAATAGTATTTTCTGTGCCAATTTCAAAAGATCTAGCCTATTCCATACAATCGTATAAAACATTGGGCAACTGCTTAAAAACTATGCTTTTGTGGTTTTTCTTGTTGCTTCCTATCTCTCATTTTACTAATCATAGCTCAGGGTTCTGTAAGTCAGATATGCCTGCTGAAAGAAAAGAAGAAGGTTTGGTTAAGAATGTACGGCGACTAAAATAGACCAAACACTATATATTGACATATGCCAACCAAGAAAATATAATATATAAACAAATTTTATAAGTTGCTATAAATTTAACTTATATTTTAGAGCTTGGCTATATTTCTTTACACTTTTCCATTGGTAACTTATTTAACTTATGTATAATCTTCTTTTTCTATCCTAATAGCACCTTTTTACCGTCCGTAGGTCAGGGGACATACCCATTTCAATAACAAACTGCTTCCAATATTACCATTAACCTGTCAGACAACACAACCTGGGTCAGCGGACTAGTAAGCGGCAGTAAAGAGAGTTCCACTGAGCCAATTCCTTCTTCTTTTGCAATTAAAGATTGTCCCACTACTGGGATTATTACCGGAGGTTCTGAATCGGTGGGAAGCATCACGGGCTACACTTATAATTCTACAGTAGAAGATTGTACCAGCACCATAACATGAGATGGTGGCCCTCCTGAACAGATTGGAATTTTAGAAGCTATACAACCAAACGATCAGGCGGCATAAACAGAATCTAAATCAATAAAAAATATACCCATCAAAATAAGCTTTACACTACTTGGATGGGTATATTTTTTATTTTAATAACACCAAATATGATCTTATATTTTATTTAAAATTTTATTTCTAAATTCTTCTAAGAATTCTTCTCTATCCTCTTTATATCTGATTTTTCTTTTTAACCTATCTAAGAATATTTCTTCCTTCCAATCTTTTCGCTTAGTATAATAGTCCCTAGATATAGTATAAAAATCATTAGGAAAATTTAGCATAGCATATAATACTTCTAATTCCCTATTGCTTAATGTATTCTTATTACAATAATTATCTATTATCAGCTTTGCCTTTTCTATATCAAAAGCAAAATTTTTAATGACTTTATTTATAAAATTACATAAATCATGTACTTTGAGATCTATAATGGCATAATCAAAATCTACAAAATAAGCTTCATTATTATTTATTAATATGTTATGGTAAGCTAAATCATGGTGACATACTACTATTTTGTCCTCCTCACTACATAACTTATAATAATAAGATTCTTCAAGCATACTTTCACTTTTCTTTATTTGTTCTATATAGTAGTTTGAATTCTTTATAAATATTTCATCAAATTCCGTTTTCTTTTCATGTATATGTGCTATATTTTGAAAAAACTCCATTTCTTGAATTCTCCGATTAAAGGTATCAATAAGTTTTCCATTATTATATTTATTCCGTACATCTGTCTTAAAACCTTCAGATGCAAGATGAAATTCTCCCAACCCTTCAGCTGCAATACTCAAATCTACAGGATTACTAAAATTGCATTCCTTACCATAAACTACATCCATTATGCAATACATATCTCCATTCCATATGGTATATATATCTCCATCTTTATTTTTTACAAAATTGACCACTCTGGAAAATTTGCTTCTTACATAAGTTAAAAGTTCATTTATAAATTTTAACTCATCCAAAGTATACTCTAATTTCTTAAATATTTTCTTACCCTTATCCGAAGAAACCATATATACTTTTCTAATAGGTATTACATCATATACTTTTAAATCAAATCTATCGAAAAGTTCTACACATAGATCATATCCAGTTAAATATTTTTTTTCACCATATCTATCTATCAATCTGAAAGCCTCCTATTAACTATTATTTAAATTAAACTTTCTCCATCCTCATTAATGGATTTATCTAATCTAAGTAAATATTCATCTTCTGTCCAATTTTTTGTATTATATCTATACCTATTGCAACATTTCATGAATTGATAGGGATAAGATATTATAGATAATATAAATTGCACACTATTATCATCTAAGGATTCTTCAATACAAAAAATTTTTATAAGTTCACTAAAATCTATATCTATACCTTTTCTTTTTATCTTGTTTAAAAAATATACTAAATCCACTTCAACCATATTATAGCAACAATCTTTTATATTTATTATTTGTATATCTTTTACTTTCCTTAAATTATCGAAATAAGTGTCTGTAAGACACATTTCTACCCTACTCATACTTCTAAGTATCAACTCTATATAATTATTTTTATATAAATTGTCCATACATTTTTGAGCCCTAATTAAATATCCTTCTCCCACTTTATTTAGTTTTTCTTCAAAATTACTTCTGTTTTTGTAACTGGATATCTGTTCTAAATACTTTTTTAATTTCTTTATATATATCTTATAGCGTTCTACTACTTTTCCTATATTATTATCTAGACGCTTATTCATAACTCCTGTATAACCTAAAGTTTTCTTATGAAATTCACTTATTATAGATATTTGTTCTTTTATTCTATCTAAAGTTAAGTGTTCTTGTTTTAAATCCCTATTGAATTGCTTTACTACGTATATTCCTTTTGATTTTAAATATTCTACAAAACACAATTCAACATTGTCACTATACACCTTTAAACCACCTCACCCCTATACTGTCACTATCCTATCTGTGTTTCTTCTTCATTTCCTTTAACATCCGTCTCCTCTTCTTTTCAAGTTTCATAACTTCTTTTTTTCTTTTATTGATTTTTTCTAAATGTTTAACAGTCTTTTTAAGACTTTCCACTTTATTATCATAATAACCTAAATCTTTATTTTCAATTTCTTCTTCATTTTTACCATGAGATTTTTTATGTGACATGAATTAATTCCCCCTTAAATGTTTTAATTGTATTTCCAATTTCTAAATTCATCTATAAAATCTAATTTTTCTTCTTTATCTTTAAGTATCTTCTTTAATTTTTTTATAAAAAAATCTTTTCCCCAAGGCTGCTTTTCCATGTAATACTGTATTCCAAGTTGCCAAAAATCTTGAGGAAATTCCATAAAAGCAGCCATAATAAGTATATCCTCTTCTTTTACGTCATTTATGGAATTATAAGTATCAATAATAAAAAGTGCATTATTCATATTCCATCTTCCATTCTTCATTCTCCTTAGAAGCAAACTTGAGAGATCATGTAGGTGAGTATCCAATATACAATAATCAAAATCTATTATATTAACTTCTCCCTTAACATCTATTAAAATATTGTGATTTGCATAATCATGGTGACAAAATCCCATATTTTCCATTTCTTTTTTCATATTATCTATATAATTGGTCTTCTTTAAATGCTTTATAGACTTTTCTGCCAATTTGATCTCCTCATCAATATAATTTAGATATAATATATCAAATTCTCCCTTAGATTCTTTTCCCAGTATTACTTTTTTAAAATTCATCATTTCCTCTTGACGATGCTTAAAGGTGTTTATCCATTTAAACCATCCTATTCTTGGATTCATATCTTTAGTAACTTTAAAATTACAGCTTTTTTTGTGCAACTCTCCCAGCTTAGAGGTTGCTACCAAAATATCTAAAGGATTATCATAATTACACTCTCTAGAGGTAATCCATTCACACAAATAAGCATAAGAATTTTCCATTTTCATATAGTCTTTCTCATCCTTAGTCTTGATTATTTTAGGTATACTTCTGAATTTTTTATTTTGGAGATGCTTTATAGCAGAAATTATAAATAAGAAGTGCCCATAGTCATAATTTATTACCTTTAAACAGTATTCATTACAGTTAGTATGAATTCTATATATACTTTTTATTTTTTCTATAAATTCAATATGGAGATCATAAGCATCTTCAACATACTCTCGAACTTTTAATATATCCAAAAGCTTTTCCTCCAAAAATTATTATATATGTAGTATATGACTAATCATATATGTATGTGATAAAAGAAGTTTACTTGAATCTTAATCTAAAAGTTATGGTCACCTTTTTATAGTAATGTTAATAATATGTAATATAACAATCTCAATTACTTTAAAGTTACTGGAATGTGGAGGTATGAATAATGAAAATTGCCATAGACGCAAGGGGAGCTAACTGGTATAATGGTACCGGTATAGGAACTTATACCAGTAAAATATTAAAATATATAATAAGAAATCATAAAGAAAATTTTTATCACATATACTGGTCAGGTAGTAATTATGATAAATTACAGCAAGAAAATACTAAAATAATAATGGCCTCTAAAAGGCAACATAGATTTTTCGAGCAGTACTACTTTCCAGTAAATTTAAGAAAAGAAAACGTAGATATATACCATATTCCTCAAAACGGTATTGGCATATCCGAAAATATAGGATGTAAAAAAGTAGTCACCATCCATGACTTGATACCTTATATACTTCCTGAAACAGTGGGAAAAGGATATTTATCAAAATTTTTGAAGGAAATGCCTAAAATTATTAGTTCAGTTGATGGGATAATAACTGTTTCCGATTGTTCAAAAAAAGACATCCTAAAATTTTTCCCCATAAATGAAGACAAAATATTTGTGACTCCTTTAGCTGCAGATAAAAAATATAAACCCTTAGATAAAGATAAATGTAGATATAAATTACATCTTAATTATGACATAGAGAATCCATTTATCCTCTATATAGGAGGCTTCAGCCCAAGAAAGAATGTATCTTCATTAATTACTGCCTTTTCTAAAATTCATAAAAAATTAGATAGAGATTATGATTTGATAATTGTAGGTTCTAATAAAGATGATTCTAATATGTTAAAAAATTTAAGTACAGATTTGAACATAGATAAAAATATTAAATTTACAGGATTTGTAGAAGAAAAAATGATGCCTCTTTTTTATAATGCCTGTGATATATTCATATATCCATCTTTATATGAAGGTTTTGGACTTCCTCCCCTGGAAGCTATGAGTTGCGGTACTCCTGTAATAGCTTCCAATATTTCATCCATTCCAGAAGTGGTAGGAGATGGTGGGATTCTTATAAATCCCTTTGATATGGAAAGCTTTATGTATTCTATGGAAGCTTTAATTAATGACGTCAATATAAGGAAAGAATTAAGCTCAAAGGCCCTAAAACAAGCAGCTAAATTTTCTTGGGAAAAAACCTCTGAAAAAACCATTGAAGTTTACAAGAAAGTTTTAAACAAATAAGAAATTTATCTGAAGGCTGTAATAAACTTACTTGATATAAGCAAAACCCTTTAACTATTTACGCTCCTAGTTAAAAGGCTTTGCTTATATGTTAAAATTCCCTATATGATTAATCCCTATGTTTATTATACCTTAAATTTAAAATTTTGTAAACGTTTTATAGCACTTATTTTAAAATAATTTTATCTGAAGGCTACTGCTATATTAATATCCCAAAATCATTCAAAATGAGAGATAAGTACCGCTCTACTCCTAGATAAGTTCTACTTGTGCTTTACAGAACTTTCTATACTTTCAACTATAGTTTTAAAATCTTGAATTTTTATGTTATAACTAGTTAGGGTATTCTCTGTTATTTTCCTTACTTTTGGAAATTCTTTAGTGTAATTTATACTAAAAGCTCCTGTTTCTATGCTGGCAAATAAATTCCATATCTCGTTATTAAAATAGGAAACATTCTTATTAAAATCTACAAAATTATACACATTCATATTTACTGGAAATCTACCATATTGATTTAACAAATCCATTTGCAATTTATCATCTGTAAGCGTAAATTTTATAAATTCCTGTACTAGATTAGATGATGATGTGTTTTTGTTTATAAGCAAATTTACTCCTCCCAGGGACACATCCCTATTTCCACCTGACTCAAAAGCTGGTAACTTTATTATTCCCCACTTATCTGAATTTTGGGAATACTTCATTAAATCTATAACATAAACAGGATCACCTATAAATGAAACTATTTCATTTGTTTGTGCTTTAGCCACAATTTCATTTTTAGAATTAAAATCTTTAATTAATCCTTCTCCATATAAAATCTTAATTACTTCAACCAACCTACTCCAATTTGAAGATTGAAAATCTAATTCTCCTTTTTCATTAAAATAGCTAGTCCCTAATTGATTGGCAAGTAGTAAATATATATCACTATTACCATCTAAAGCATTAGCTGCAAATATCTTTCCCGTATTTTTATTTATCTTTCTACCTACCTCTATATAATCACTCCAGGTTTTTATAGTTTCTGCATCTATACCTTGATCTAAAAATATGTCTTTTCTATATATTACAGCTTTAGGATAAGTATCCCAAGGCATAGCATACACTTTTCCTTTTATACTATTATTATTAATTTTATTATTTAACAGTATACTCTTATAGGGATTAATCAGGTTTGTAACTTCTAAAAACTTACCTGTATTTTCAGAAAGCACATATTTTATATAACTATCATTTACCGTTATTATATCTGCATCATATTGAGAATTATTTAATATAGATTTAACATTATTTTCTATATCATTTAATACTATAATATCTATATTAACCTTCTCATGTAATAACTTAAACCTATCTGCAGCTAATTTTAACTGGGGCTTATGAATTTCATCAGTGATAATTTCAATCTTTCCTTTTAATGCTTCTTTACTTGTTTCCCCATTTTCTTTTTGATTATAATAAAAAAATGATAATACTATAATAACTGCCAGTATTAAAAATGATACTATTCTTCTGTATATCTTCATAAAAATTCTCCTATTATTTAAACTTAATATATATATTTTATACTAACAAATATAATTTTATCTTTCAATATGTTATTTGGAAGACGTACTTGAATATAATATTTAACCTTTAGACATCTTATAATTGCCTTGAGATTTGAAGTTTTCTTCCCATGCTTTTTGCGCATAGGGCTTAAATTCCTGTGATATTTTACTAAGTTTTTCTTGAAATTCTAAATCTTGAAGCATCATCTCTGCTCCTTCGTCTGTAGGCCTTGCTCCTGTTTTCTCCGCAATATTTCTAATTTCATCTGTATTATCAATCATCATACAAGGTAATAACAAATTAGAATTATAAGGCTGTCTATGTCTAAGCTCTTTAAAAAAGTTTGAATTAAATACATCCACAAGTTTTTTCCCCTTTAAATTATCTACTGAAAAATGAGCAAATATACAAGGTTCTACATCCTCTTTGGAATTTATGTGACAATAATATTTCCCTGCAATGCATCCTCCCACATATGGTGCATCATTAAAAAAGTCTATAACAAAATATGGTTTTGTATTTCTTATTTCCCGTATTCTCTCTCCTAGATATATTCTTTGTTTAGGAGTAAGCATTAAATTTATATCAGGTTCTCTACCTACTGGCATAAATATAAAATACCATCCCATTTTTGCTCCTTTTTGTACAAGCATATCTATAAATTCATTTGATATCACCTTATTTATATTATATCTGCTAACGGCAGTAGATACTCCAAATAAAACTCCCCTGTCTTTTAAGAGATCCATAGCATTCATAACTGAATTAAATACACCTTTTCCTCTTCTCATATCAGTTTCTTTTTCAAACCCTTCAAGAGAAAACATAGGAAGAACATTGCCAAGTTCTTTTATCTTATCTGCTAACTTTTCATTAAAAAGTGTGCCATTTGAAAAAGGTACGAACATACAGTCATTATATTTTTTATATATGTTCAGCATATAATCATTTATAAAGGGCTCTCCTCCAAGAATTACAAAGAAATAGATTCCAAGTGTTCTAGCTTCTTTGATAATTCTATCTACTTCTTTTTCTGGAATATCATCTTTCTTACTATAGCTGGAAGCATAACATCCTTTACATCTCAAATTACATCTCATAGATGGACTTATAAGAATAGTAAAAGGTATCTTTGTACCCTTTTCGTTAAAAAATTTTTTTCTCTTTGGCATTCCATACCAAACTGCATTTCCAAAAAAATTTGCAAAAAATTTATTTTTGCATTTCTTATTTGAATCTTTAATAATATTTATAACAAGTTCATGAACTGTAGGATTGGTTTTATATAATTCTTCCACCTTTTGAATTTTAG
>ENA-UOOE01002765-UOOE01002765.1-fermentation-metagenome-genome-assembly--contig:-NODE-2765-length-12069-cov-4.385883_pt1 | contig 12069 bp, 11 predicted proteins | sample MGYA00245776_ERZ724021 | MGnify/ENA primary metagenome ERZ724021 (study PRJEB28704, sample SAMN03018321) | fermentation metagenome | biome: anthropogenic terrestrial biome; feature: soil; material...
TCTACCCTTTTAATTCCATCCTGTCAGAAACCTGGAACCTGCAGCCATGGTTTGCCTCTGTCGGCCTGAAAAATGGCGTCGTGGCAGATGAAGACGGCCAGAGATACAGCCCCTATGCCGGCAAAGAGGCGGCTCCGGTCTGGGAATGGCTGAAAAAACTATATGATGAGGAGCTGCTGGACCCAGCTTCATTTGTGGATAAGACCAAGGATATGCGGGACAAAATGGGTGCTTCCTCTCAGAAAACGGCGGTAACGGCAGACTGGGCCATGTGGGCTGGATTACATAATGCCAATGCTCTGGCTGCAGGAATCCCGGCAGAGAAGTATGAGATCATTACCCTGCCCGGCGCAAAAACCCCCGACGGCAGCTATATGCTTACCAAAGGTTCCGCAAATCTGTTTGCCGTGCCGGCAAATGCCGAAAATCCGGAAGGCGCCATCAAAATACTGGAGTACTTTGCCACACAGGATGGAGGAGATCTTCTCTCCATAGGCATGGAAGGTCATGATTATAATATGGTGGATGGAAAAGCCGAACTCACTGAAATTGGAAAAACCCATGCCATGGATCACGGCGCCCCCATACCGATTGATAAGGACTGGAAGCCCAAAGCCGGCTTGAACCCAGGCGTGGAAGAATCCATGGAGTACCTGAAGTATGCCACCATTGACACGATCATCCCTGATGAAGGGGAATGGAAATCAACCACCGGAAAATGGGCCATACAGATCATTCGCGGTGAAACGGATACAAATACCGCCCTGGATAAAATGAATCAGGAGCTGATTTCACTGGACGTTGTAGACAAATAGATCATAAGGAGATGAAATCGTATCTCATGAAACGAATATCATGGAAGGTACTGAAAAAGAACAGATTCTTTTATGTGATGCTGATTCCCATCGCAGTGTATTTTATCCTGTTCAATTACTATCCTCTTGTTCTGGGCTTTGTGAACAGCTTTCAGGATGTAAAGCTACTGGGAAATACCGCTTTTGCAGGATTGAACAACTACAAAAAAGTAACTGCCAGTCCCTTTTATCAGCAGGCATTTGTCAACGCCCTCATTGTCAATGTCGGGACGTTCCTGTTACAGTTTGTATGGGGGCTGGCATTGGCTGTTCTCATCAATGAGATGCGCCATAAATTCAGCAAGTCTCTGGTGCAGTCCGTGACTTATCTGCCAAATCTGTTGTCCTGGTCTGTGGTCGGCGGCATCTGGATCACGATCCTCTCCCCTTCCGGAATGGTAAATGGTATTCTGCAGAAAATGCTGGGAAAGGACTTCCGCCGTATTGCATTCATGGCGGAAAGCGCATGGGCCCGCCCCATCTTCATTTTCACCGGGGCGTGGAAAACAGCCGGATACACAGCCGTTCTGTTTCTGGCGGCTATTGTCGGCATCGATCCCAATCTGTATGAGGCAGCAACGATTGACGGTGCAAGCCGTTTTCAGCAAATTTCCCATATTGCCCTTCCCAGCCTGGTACCCACTATGAAAGTAGTGACAGTACTGGGAACAATGGGGATCCTTCGCAACTTCGACCAGGTTTTTATCATGGGAAATTCCAATATTTTTGATAAGATACGGAATCTGCTGATGCTGATCTATGTGGATGGTATCACCAAATTCAAAATCGGACTTTCCACTGCAGCAGCAACCATGGTGCTGCTTGTCACTCTGGTTATTTCCTTCATCGTACGCAAGCTGTTGAAGTACGATGAAGCTTATGATTAAGGAGAATGAATATGCAAACGGCAACAAGGCGTTCTCATGCCCGGCTGCGAAATGAACTGAATCCGCCTCAGAAACTGATTGGATGGATCCTGCTTGCCATTACCTTCCTCATCATGGTCGTGCCCATGTGGAATGTAATTGTACTGTCCACTTCCACCGCCCTGGATGCAGACGCCAGCGGCATAAAATTATGGTGGAACCGGTTCAGCCTGGAAGGATATCGCTATGTGTTCCGCGTATCCAAATTGGGCCGTCCTTTCCTGAATTCCCTGTATGTAACCACGATAGGCACGGTTATCCAGGTGATACTGTCTGCTCTTGCAGGCTATGTGCTCATTCAGAGGGAACTGCCGGGCAAGGATTTCATTACATCATTTATTATGCTTACCATGATGATTCCCGGGGATTTAACTATTATTTCCATCTACCAGATGAACAAGCAATTCGGCTTGCTGAACAGTTATACCGGTCTGATCCTGAACGGGTTGGTCTCCGGTTTCAGTATACTGCTGATGCGTAATTATTTTTTGTCGGTTCCACATTCCCTGGCGGAATCTGCCCGGCTGGACGGCGCATCCGAATTCCGGATTTTCCGTGGCATCTATTTGCCTATTTCCACACCTGGTCTTACTACGGTGTTCTTTATCGAATATGTTGGGAAATGGAATGCGATTACCATACCAGCCACTATCCTTACCGATGAAAATAAATTTACCCTGCCCCTCATGCTGCGTTCGCTGATCCTGCAGAACGGAGTGTCCACATCAGGAGGCATGATCGTACCAACCAATGCCATAATGTCTGCCGTGGTTATTTCAACGGTGCCTCTGGTGCTGATCTACATTTTCGCACAGCAGTTCCTGCTCTCCGGCATGACATTGGGAGCCACCAAGGGATAGCAGGCAACAGGTTTCACGGAATATAAAGAAAGTCAGGTATGAGGAGACAATTTATGGAACAGACCATTCATTTTACGTATAAAGTTCTTTCGGAACAGCAGGGCTGCTACTTTCGTATTCCCTTTGAGGTGCCTGAGGGGATTTCCCGTCTCGACGTGGAATATGGCTATCCACGACGCAAAACCATAACGGAGGAAAGCACCGGCAAGGAATACACAGCTGAAATCAACATTATCGATTTGGCACTGGAAAATGCAGCAAAGGGATATCTCGGATCCTCCGGTTCCGATCGAAGCCACCTATGGATACAGGAAGCAGGAAGCTCCAGGGGGTATGCCAGCGTGGAGCCTTCCCCCGGTGCCTGGAATATTATCCTGGGTGCCTGCAAAGTCCAGCCAGGCGGAGCTGAAGTGAACTACACGATACATTTTACCCTGAAAGAACGACAGTTGTTCTTTGGTGATACCCACATGCATACCACCGGTTCCGATGGCGCTCTCACCTGTGCCCAACTGGCGGATTACGCCCGATATTCAAAACTGGATTTTATGATCGTCACAGATCACAACAACTATACACAAAATGCCGAGCTTCCGGCACTGGAGGGCATTACAGCCATTCCCGGAATGGAGTGGACCCATTATAAGGGGCACAGTGGTTTCTGGGGATTGTCCCGCCCGATAAAAAATCCTTTTTGTATCAACAGCCGGCAGGAAATGCAAAGGATTTTGGAAGAGGCAAAGAATAACGGTGCAGTCGTGGTATTGAATCACCCCCTATGCAACCACTGCGGCTGGAAATGGGGTCTGGAGGATATTCCCTATGATCTGCTGGAAATATGGAATGGAGGAAATCCTCCATCCATCCTGCAAAAAAGCATTGACTGGTGGCAACGGTTATTATGTGAAGGCCATCATCTGCGGATCACCGGAGGAAGTGATTTTCACGGACCGGAATCCTTCCACAGCATCGGTTTGCCCACTATGGGGGTTTACGCCGATTCCAACAGCGCTTCAGATCTTTTGAAAGCGCTGAAAAATGGCAGCAGTTATATTGTATATGGCCGTAAAGGGCCTGCCCTGTATGCGGAAGCAGCAGGGCATATCCTGGGGGAAACAGCTCCTGCAGGCAGCGAAGTCAAATGCCGTTTCACCGGGCTTGCAGCCGGAGATGAACTGCACACGATCACCGATACCCAGAGATATATCGAACACTGCACACGGGACGGCGAAACCATCACACTGCGGCGGTCCGCAGGGAAAGCCCTCTTTATGAGATTTGAGGTATACCGGCCTTCCCTCACGGGATACCGGAATCCGGTTCCCTGTCTTGTATCCAATCCAATCTTCTTCAAGTAAACAGCCAGATCAAAGAAGCTGTATCCCTGTTTTCATCTCAGGCTTACAGCTTCTTTGATCTGGCTTTATCTGTCGAATACGGAGTCATCAATAACCAATGCATTACCCGATTATCAATTGTAAGTGAGCAGTCATATCTTTTATAAATTCTGCTTAGCATTCTGACATTCTGTATTTTTATCAGGATTCATCGAACTTTCAGGGCTTATCACTCTTTTTCCCATTGCTGCATCGGAGTTTTTAAAAAAACCTTGTATAAATATAAGTAGTTTAGTATAATTATTAGAAAGTTTTCGGCAGTGAGGTTTTCAGAAGGACTTTCACTATTTTTACGGAGAAAGAGGGAAAGAAAGCAATGAAAGAAAATGCCGATGCGATGGAAAAGAAAAAGTTCAAACTCAAGATGCCGCATACCTTTGTACTTCTATTCTGTATTACTGTCGTTGCAGGTCTCCTGACCCATATAATCCCGGCCGGCACCTATGACCGGATCACCATTGATGACAGGGAACTCGTGGATCCTGCCACTTATCATGCAGTCGAGGCGGCACCAGCCACTTTATTTCAGATCCTGCAAGCATTTCCAAAGGGTCTGGAGCAGGCTGCAGAAATCGTATTTTTTATCTTTATTGTCGGAGGTTCGTTTTATGTAGTTCAGAAATCCGGAGCCATTGACGCCGGTATCGCGGCAGTCGTCCGGAAGACGTCAAAAAAGGGAATTTTACTCGTACCAATCTTATCCATCGTATTTGCCTTTGGCGGAGGCGTATACGGAATGGCGGAGGAGTGCCTGCCCTTCATACCGGCTCTGGTCGTCCTGTGTGTGTCTCTGGGATATGATTCCATAGCCGCCGCTGCCATCGCTCTGGTGGCCACCTGCGCCGGATTTACCGGAGCCTTTCTGAATCCATTCACCGTTGGCGTAGCCCAGGGAATCGCGGGGCTTCCCCTGATGTCGGGATTAGGCTATCGAATCATCGTTTTCTCGGTTATGGTCGCCATCACGATCACCTATCTGATTCTGTATTGCCTGAAGATCAAAAAGAATCCGGAAAAAAGCCTGATGCATGAAATCGACAGGAACAGGGATATCAAAATGGATCTGATCAAAACCGCATTTACCACACGGCATAAGGTTATCCTGCTGGTAGTGCTCGGCACCTTTGCACTCCTGGTATTCGGCGTACTCAAATACCACTGGTACATTCAGGAAATTTCGGGACTGTTCTTTGGAATGGCCATACTGGTAGGCATTCTCAGCGGACGGGGATCGAATCAGCTGGCTGAGGATTTTCTGGAAGGATGCTCGTCCCTTACCTATGGGGCTCTGGTCGTCGGCCTTGCCAGAGGTGTCCTGGTGATCTTCACAGACTCCCACGTCATCGACACCATCATCTGGGGCATGGCCAATGCGATTCAGGAACTGCCTTCCGTGATCACTTCACTGGGGATCTATATTGCGCAGATCGTCATCAGTTTTTATTGTGCCTTCCGGAAGCGGCATGGCGGCCCTGACGATGCCGGTGCTCTCTCCGCTTGCGGATATTGTCGGAGTAACAAGGCAGACGGCGGTGCTCGCATTTCAGTTCGCAGACGGATTCACCAATGTCATCACTCCGCTTTCCGGTTACTTCATGGCAGGTCTGGCCCTGGCGGGTATTCCATATCAAAAATGGATCAGATGGATTACGCCTCTCGCCGTCATCTGGTGGGTGGCCGGCAGCATTTTCACAGTGATTGCCAATGCGATCCGCTACGGACCGTTTTAAGGGAGGACAAGAAGACAAAATGAAAAACAGGATCATGAATGAAATATCGGACAGGATGGAAGAGTTGTCCGGGATCAGCAGAACCCTTTACGAAAATCCGGAGCTGGGGGATCACGAATTTAAGGCAGTGGAGTTGCTGGCAGACTACTTTTCGAAAAACGGATTTACCGTCGAAAAAGGAATCCATGGGCTGAATACAACCTTTAAAGCTGTCTGTGACAGCCATAAGAAAGGTGCCCATATCGCGCTCTTCTGCGAATACGACGCACTGCCCCGGATCGGGCACGGGTGTGGACACAATTTGATTTCCTCCATGTCGGCCGGCGCGGCTATGGGGCTCGCAGCGGTTCTGGAGGAAACCGGCGGCAAGATATCGGTTTTTGGCACACAGGCCGAAGAGACCAACGGCGTCAAGGGCGTTCTTGCGGACAAGGGCGCCTTCGACGACGTCACCGTCGCCATGATGGCTCATCCCAATGCCGTTTCAGAAGAAAGCGGCTCATCCCTGGCCCTCAATGCCATCCGATTCGAATATTTCGGGAAAGCGGCCCACGCAGCCGCGGCCCCGGAAAAGGGAATCAACGCGCTGGACGGCATCATCCTGCTCTACAACGGGATCAACGCCCTGCGCCAGCATCTTAAAAGCGACGTGCGGATCCACGGTATCCTATCCAATGGAGGATCCGTGCCGAATATCGTTCCCGACTATGCGGAAGCAAAGTTCTATTTCCGGGCAAAGGAAAAGGAGTATCTGGAGACCGCAGTCGCCAGGGCGAAGGAGTGTGCCGAGGGCGCGGCAAAGATGACCGGCACTGCGGTAAAGATCTCAAACTTTGAACGTTCATACGACAACCTGAAAACCAACAAAACCCTTTCCGATCTTTTTACTGCGAATCTGCGGGAACTTGGTGAAACGAAGATCAATCCGCCGAGCGATGGGGTTGGTTCCATCGATCTCGGAAATGTAAGCCAGGTGGTACCATCGATTCATCCATGGATCGGAGTCGGAGATCCGTCCATGATCATTCACTCAAGGGAATTTGCAGATCACACCATGACCGAAGCAGGAAGGACTACCCTTTACAGGGGAGCCTGCGCCCTGGCACGGACCGGCTATGATGTGATCACATCCAGGGAGAACCAGGAAAAGATCAAAATGGAATTTGCTTCCGGTTTGACAAAATGACATATATCCTTTATAATAAGATTATTCTGAATTTGGAGGTTTCCATACACCTTATGTGTTCTATTTTTCGGATTCGCAAGTAAAGCATACAGAACAATGGAAGAAGGATGAAAGCGTAATATAATTGCATTCCTTATTCTCCCAGTGTTGTTGTATGCTTTTTTCGACCGAATAAATCGAAAGAGGTGTATTTTTTTATGTCCGCAAAAAAGCAAAAAGGACGGAGACCGCCTGTTTGGGTATCTCAAAACTTTCTTACCAGTCATAAAACAATCGAAAGAGTTCTGCGCAGGACCAACCTCCGCGCAGATGATCATGTAATCGAAATCGGTCCCGGCAAAGGCCATACCACCGGCCGGCTTCTGCAGAAGTGCCGTAAAGTCACCGCCATTGAGATTGATGGAAAACTGTATGCAGGGCTTCTTGAAAAATTCAGTGATGCAGAAAACCTGCGGCTTCATCACCAGGACTTTCTGAAGTGGAAACTTCCTTTTTCCGGGAGATACAAGGTCTTTGCCAATCTTCCCTTTTGTTATACCACAGACATCCTGCGCAAGCTGACAGAAAGCAAAAATCCGCCGGTCGAAGCGTGGCTGACAATGGAAAAAGGAGCAGCAAAGCGTTTTATGGGCAAGCCCCGGGAAACCCTGCGCTCCCTCCTGATTAAACCAAAGTTTGATCTGGACGTTGTCTATTACTTCCACCGGGAAGATTTTCATCCGAAACCTGGTGTGGACGTCGTGATGGTTCATATAAAGAAGAAGGCGCAGCCTGATGTATCCTCTTCCCGTTGGAATGATTATAGGCATTTTCTTTCCGGCGCTTTGGGAAACGGAGGGGTTGGACTACGGCATATGTTTACAAAGAGGCAGCTCTCCCGTGCATATCAGGAAGCAGGAATCCGGGATGCTCCCTCTGGTGAAATACTGTATATTCAATGGCTCTGCCTTTTTCGATGCTACTGTGACCATGTAATCCACAAGTATTAGGATAAATCCAATCATTTTTGCAGTATTCCTTCAATCCTGCCCCAGGCTAAATGCTGTTTCTCCTCGCAAGTAACATAACAGTAAAAAGGCCCGCAAGCCGTCTTCTGGTTTGCAAGCCTCTCAAATTCTTATGATGCCTCATGTTTCATTACTTAATAGAGGGTAAATTGCTCAGGTTATTCCCTTCCCTCTCGTCCGGCAGGGACTTTAAGTATTCATTTCCGTTTCTTGCCGCAACGCCGACTCCGCGAATCCCTCCCTGTTTGGCAAGCTGAATGCCTTCCTCCTTGCTCAGGATCTGACCATCCGACAGTTGGTATCCTGTGATCCGGCCGCTTTCCTTCACTACTGCAGTAATCTCCCTGGCGTCATCATTCGGCTCAGGGATATCCTGAAACGTTTGCATTGGCAGCCGTGACAGACCACTCTTTTCTTCAGACATTTTCCATCCACCTCCGTTGTATACGGTTACCAGTTACATTCGAAGGTAGTTTTCCAAGAAAGTCGATAACTATTCCTGCACGCTATCCTTAGATGGATGTCATGTCAATCCACTTTTAAGAAAACCACTATTGACTTTTCGATCGCATTTCTATATAGTATATGAAACATATATGCTTTATAAATTATAGAGGAATAAATTATACTGGGAGAGTGATAAAATGCCTAAAAAAAGTTATGGATCGGAATACGGTTTTCAGACAAGAGCGGTTCACACCGGTAACGATGTGGACGCAGAAACAGCGTTTCGTGAGCCATTTGAAGGTGATTACCTCCGCAGTATCGCTTGGACATGATGAAAGCCTGATCGTTTTTCTCGGAGAAAACGACGAGCGGCAGTATCTCTACCCGGAAAAGTTTCATAACGGATTTTTCCGTTTCAGCGTTGGAATCGAGGATGTGGATGATATCACAGCGGATCTTCGTCAGGCGTTGCAGGCTGTAAAATTAGTGGCTTTAGAATAAAAGCATCCGCAATATAGAAAAACATCAGGAACTACACTGTTGACAGCAGTACGGTAAAGTTCCCTGCTGAACAGTAAATAGTCAATTGATGAAATGCAAGTTCGGAGAAACCGAAGGCGTAAAGTCTCATTTGTGGTTACCGTATCTTTTTTATAAGATTCCCGTAAATCAGGAGAAAATAATCTCATAAACATGGTATTATAATATCACAACAGAATAAACCCGTCGCAAGGAGCCCGGTTTTACCGGGCCCTTTGCTTTAAAAAGTGTTTCAGCGAATTACCATAGGTTTTTTTTGACAAAATAAAACCCAGAACATATCCAGGCTTGTACATTAAACAATCGGTTTAGAAGGTGGAGCAGCCGGTTCATGCCGTAACAATCTGTCATACCCACAAATAGGGCAGCATTTCTCAGGACAAAACAGAAGCCTGTAGAATAAGTAAAATACCCCAAGCAGTACCAAGAAAAGTGTCCATGAGAATTCTTTCTTTACCGGATGTACATACTGTTGGCACATTGGACAATAACTTGTTTTCTTCCACATCTGGATAACCTCCTTATTTTGTAAATCCTACACATTACAAATACTCGACAAATTTCCAATAATCGCATTGACTAATTCATTAAAAAATTAAAAAGTGATCTCTTTGACAGAGTATTACCACCCCGCTAACCTCAAGGACGCTCAGGCTACTCCTCAGCATTGCCGAGTAAAGTAGAATAATGATGTTGTGCATACATAAGCTATAAATATTTTATATGGATTGGTATTGGCCCCTGCATAGAAAATACCAAGAGCTCTGTAACCCTTGGTATATCTGGTGGAGACGAAGAGACTTGAACTCTCGACCTTCTGACTGCCAGTCAGACACTCTAGCCAACTGAGCTACGTCCCCTTAAGTATAATGCCTTTTCCTTCAACGTCACTTATTATAACCGATTTCGCGAAACAAATCAAGTAATATTTTTGGGAAACTGGCATTCTTCCACCATTTAACCTGAAGGCTCGGCTATTTCGTCAATGCGTACATTTATTTCTCCGGTGTAAACTTTACCTTACTCACACCGCTTATCGTTATCATGTCATCATTGTCAAGATTCACAACCAGTTCGGATACTCCAATATCACTTCCCAGGATTTCGTTTGTTTTCAGACTGGACGATCCATTTCTCACTACGAAGTTTCCCTGTCCTTTTGTTGGAGTTACCTTATATCTTCCTGCTGTAATATCCTGACCAACTATCCACCATCCCGGACTGACCTCAAACTCCTGATATGGTATCGCTGATTCTTTTACCGGTGTGAAAACTGCGCTTATTCCGCTTAAGTTAATCCCGGCACCATCTGTCAAGATTGATCGATATTGGCTTGTCCCGAGACCTATGATCTCATTCGACAGCAAACTTCCATCGTCAGCTTTCACTACAAAATTTCCGCTCCCTTTAAAAGTCACATCATATTTCCCTTTTGCTATCTGTTCCCCCACTGTATGTTCCCCGGCAACCAGCTCCTTTGTATTCTCCTGTACATGCTTCTGCCACTCTTCATCCGATAATCGCCTGATATTATCCTCATAGAGTTTCTTTTCTTCCGCAGACAGGTTTTCCTCTTTTGACGCAATATCCTCTAAGAACACTTTATCCTCATCTGTCAGATCGACAAAGCTCTTATTCAGTATTGCGGTTTCCTGTTTCGTTAACTTTTCAACCTTTGGCGTTTGCTCCGGCTTTTCTGTCGGCTTTTCCTGTCTCGCTTCCACATCTGCATTTGCTGTCGGAGCTTCATTATTCGAATCGGGTCCGTTTATGGACACTCCTGCGATAAACAATGCTGCGCATGCCATCAGGCCAATAACAGATGGCTTTTTAGGCTTTCTTCTTATGGCATTAACCACGAGCCATATTAAACAACCAATCATACCCAGAAACCCTATTACAAATAATGCCAGTGTCATGAACATCCTCCCAATTTTTAGCTATCAAATATAGCCATCAGATTTTCCCCTTGATCTTCTTCTTTTTAGTTTACCTGATTATCATTGCATATTTTCTGATAACTTTTTCCCCTGATTTACGGGAAAACAAGGAAAATCACTCTTTAAAATATTTTCATACTAAAAATATAGGGACAAGTTCCGAAAAAGATCCCTATAAGCCTCTAAACCCGGTTTTAAGAGTGATATCTAAGATGAGAGGATATAAAGATGTGAAATGGGAAGACTGGACTTTTGCATCTGTGAGCCTGTAAAGCATCCAAAAACATTATTCCGCGGATCGATTTATGGCATAGGTGAGATGTTCCTGGATGAGCGGAGCATATTCCTCCAGAAATTCCATATCATTGGTTTTCATTCCTTCCTGCGCCCACTGCACCAGACAGCCGATCATGGCATTTGTAAAAATGCGCGCATACAGGGCTATGGCTCTTTTATCCATCTTTCTGCTGCCTAGAATCAACATGATTTCATCCACACAGCGACTGTAACCGACTTGATATAAATGATCCCGAAGACTGTTCTGCGCTTCGGAAGTCAGTGCATCCATATAGAAATCCTTTTCCGAATAAATATACTCCACCAAATCATCAAGCAGGGTATTATTGTGATTTTTATCCGTCAGTCGTGCAACGTCCGTATCAAATATCCAGCAGATCAGATCCTGTTTGTCCTTAAAATGATAATAAAATGTCTGGCGGTTCAGGCCTGCCTCGTCGACAATTTCGCTTATGGTTATTTTGTCCAGATGCTTATTGGACGCAAGCTTTTTCAGTGTATCTGCCAACAATTGCTTTGTATGTTCCGGCCTTGGCATAGCATCCTCCCATACATAAATGATTCATTTTGAAAGTAACGGGCTCCGGACGCATGAACGCCCTGTCTGCTATGCGCCCCGAACCCGTTGTTACTGTGTCTACCCCTGATTCCGTTTGCCTATCCCTGTTTCCGTTCCAGAACCCGGACGCCGTAGCCCGAAAGCTGCAGTCTGCCCTCCACCCTGGTTCCATCCAGCATATCCCGGAAAACGTCTTTGTTCAGATCCACAGTCTTCTCCGTATCGGAAAAGTTCATCAGAAAAACATAATCCGTTTTCCCGTCGCTTCGCTTCTGGGCGGTTACCCCTTCCGGAAGATCCGAGTCGATCACCTTTGTGATCCCCAA
>ENA-UOOE01002768-UOOE01002768.1-fermentation-metagenome-genome-assembly--contig:-NODE-2768-length-12064-cov-5.777750_pt1 | contig 12064 bp, 5 predicted proteins | sample MGYA00245776_ERZ724021 | MGnify/ENA primary metagenome ERZ724021 (study PRJEB28704, sample SAMN03018321) | fermentation metagenome | biome: anthropogenic terrestrial biome; feature: soil; material...
TTTAAAAGTTAATTAAAGTGAATTGTCCAATTTTATTTGGATTTTAAATGGAAACTTGATTATGAAAAAGTACAAAAAAAATAAAATATTAAGTCTGTTTGCTTTACTTGTTATTACATTAACAAGCTGCGATGAATTTGAACTTGGTAATGCTTTTTTGGAACAACCACCTGAATTAAAATATTCATTGGATTCGGCTTTTGTAAATGCAGAAAGAGCAAGAGAAGTTTTGTGGAATGCATACTCAACATTGCCTTACGGACACGGTTTTGGTAAAGATAATGAGGGAGGAGCGTTGGGTTGGGTTGGACACAAAAGTGGTGTTGGTGCTGGCAACGCTTACCAAGTTCCTCTTTGGTGTTTTACAGATTTAGTTCGCTTTCGAATGACAGGAGGTGCGATTTCAGAATGGATGAAAGGCACAATTTCAGCCCAAAATGCTAATAATTACGCAAAATATAACTGGCGCAATAGGTTAGGATGGGATGGAATTCGTATTTCTCATATTTTTATGGATAATGTGGACAGAGTGCCCGATATGGATGCTTCTGAAAAAAGGAGGTTGGTCGCCGAAGCAAAAATTATAATTGCAACACATTATGTTGAAATGTTTTATCATTATGGAGGTGTACCCTATGTAAATAAGGCTTTCGCTCCAAATGATGAACTAAAAGCTGATCGATTAACTGTACTCCAAACAGTTGACACAGTATGTTCAATCATAGATGAAGCCATTCCAGATCTCCCATTTACTTTAGAAGACCCGGCACTTTGGTCAGGACGCATAACATCTGCCGCTGCCATGGGATTAAAAGTGAAATTTTTAATGATGGCAGCCAGTCCACTTTTCAATAGCGATACGCCCTATATGGATGGTGAAGCTGCAGAAAAACAACTTGTTTGGACGGGTGGTTATAAAAGAGAACTTTGGGAGAAATTAAAAGATGCCTGCGAAACATTATTAACGAAATTAGAAAATCAGACATACTATCATATGGTAAACACTGGAAATCCAAGTTTAGACTATAGAAATGGATACCTTGAGCGAACATCGGAAACTCTTTACTCAACTCGTGCAGTCTATAAATGGCTTTCTCCTACACAGCCTGATATTATTAGAAATCAACACTGGTGGGCTGATTCAACCCCACTTCATAATTATGCAAAAAAGTTTCCCATGAAAAATGGAATGTCTATTGACAATCCAGAATCAGGATATGATCCAGAAAATCCGTATTTAGATAGAGATCCACGTCTTTACGAAACTCTTTTAGTGAATGGAGGTAAATATCAATCTCGAAAGATGGAGCTGTATGAAGGCGGTCAAGATAGAATTACGCTAAGAAACGTATTTGCTGATTCAGGTTACAAACTATTCAAATGGAAATTAAATTTACAAACAAGCGAGAGGCATGCCAATCAATGGCCCTATTTTCGCATACCTGATCTCTATTTGATATATGCAGAAACTTTGAATGAACTTAATAATGGTCCCACACCAGCCGCATTCGAATATGTAAACAAGGTTCGCGAACGAGTCGGAGTTGGATCAATCGAAAACTTTATCGGAAAATCTCGCGATCAAATTACCAAAAAAGAGTTTTTAGACGCATTATTGAACGAAAGAGTCCTTGAATTGGGGTGTGAAAATTCTCGATGGTTTGACATGGTTCGTTATAAAATGGAAGATGTTTTTACATCAAAGGACATTGCAATGGATGTATTTCTAAAAGTACCAAAAGGAAGTTTTAATATGAATTCAATTGAATTCTCACAACACTCACAATATTTTGAGTATGTTGAAACTGAACTTCCTGATGCTTTTAGGTGGCAAAGTGACTTTAGTCCGAAATATTATTTAGATCCACTACCTTTCAATGAAATTCAAAAAGGTTATGGATTAATCCAAAATCCGGGATGGGAATTATGAAAACTCATACACATTGTAAAGTTATTGAATTATGAAGAATATAGTAAATAAGATTGGGACAACGTTAATTATTTTATTATGTCCTTTTTTTTCTCTTGTCTACGGGCAAGAAAAGAATGTAGAAGGCATAGTATTATCTGATAAGGGTAAATTTTTAGAAAATGTCAAAATATCGGTAAAAGAAAATCCTTCAATTAGTATATTTACTGATGTAAATGGCAAATTTGAATTACCTGTTGAAAATTACCAATATTTGATAGTCGAATATGAAAATACTGCAAAAAAAGTAGTTAAAGTTTCAGATATCATTCAAGATAAAAACATTATTCTTGATTCCGGTTCAAAATTAGTAAACGTTGGTTATAGCAAAGAACTGCGAAAAGAAGATATTGTTTCCTCTGTTGGATATGTAGATAAGGAAAGACTTGATAAAGTTTCTACTCCCGATGTTGGGAATAGCCTTTTTGGACAACTTCAAGGTTTAAGAGTATTTCAAAGTGCTGGATATTTCCCCGATGAAAGGATGCCGGATCTTAATATCAGAGGCCAAGCTACTACACGAGATGGTAGTATACTGGTCTTAATAGATGGGGTTGAAAGGCCTTTAGAAACAGTTTTACCAGAAGAAATTGAGTCTGTTACTGTATTACGTGATGCTGCTGCTAAAGCAAGATATGGCCAGAGAGGCGCTAATGGCGTACTTCTTTTGACAACAAAAAGAGGGAGTAAAGGCGCTATCAAATTTACTGCGACTGTACAACAAGGAGTTAATCAACCAACACGTTTACCTGAGTTTCTCGATGCTGCGTCTTATGCAAAAGCAGAAAATGAAGCAAGAATAAATGATGGTTTAGTTCCACGGTATTCTGACACTGAAATTGCGTACTTCCAGTCTGGTCAATATCCGTACCTGTACCCTAATGTGAATTGGGTGGATGAAACCCTTGCTAAAAGTGGTTATTTTTCAAATTATAATTTTAATTTCACTGGCGGAAATGATATTACAAACTACTTTGTAAACTTTAATTATCAAAACGAAGAAGGATTATATAAGAATACCAACTTAAATGATGATTATTCAACGCAACTTAGTTACAATAAAGTTAACCTCAGAGCAAATCTCGACATAAAGGTTACTCCTACCACTTTGGCTCAGGTCAATATGGGTGGTTTTGTTACAATAAAAAATCAACCTGCAACTCCTGGTGCTGGCCAAAGGGAAGCAACGTATGTTATGTTTAATACACAGCAATACGATTATAAAAGAAACAATAGTCGAGATATCGTTTCGGATGCTTTTTCAATTCCATCAGCATTATTTCCTGTCAGGAATGAAGACGGATCTTGGGGAGGGACAAACCAGTTTGGGAATAATCCCATTGCTGAGATATCAGATGTTGGTTTTGACAAAAATCATATAAGATCTTTCTTCAATGAAATTAGAGTGAAACAGAACTTGGATTTCATTTTACAAGGATTGAGTGCCGAAGTTTTTGGGGCCTACTATAATCAAGCTGATTATTGGGAAAATAAAACAAAAACCTACGCTTACACTGAAGTCACTCCTGTTTTAGATGCTTTTGGCTCAATAGTTGATATTAATGAAAGACAATTAGGCCAAAAAACAGATTTACAAGCAGTAAGGTATTCAGGTGATATGCAACGCACAAGCTATGATTTTAGAGGTGAACTATCGTATGATAAAATTTTTGACGAACATGTAGTCAATGCATGGGTTCTTGTTCAGCAAAATCAATACGATATGCATGCAACTAATCAGGTTTACCGTTATCGTAATTTTTCGGGAAATGTTCACTACGGATTTAACAACAGATATCTTATCGATGCTACCCTTTCGTACTCTGGAACTAACAGAATACAAAACCGAAGTGACCGTTATGGACTGTTTCCCGCTATTGCAGGTGCTTGGATAATTTCGAATGAATCTTTTATGAAAGACGTAGACTTCGTTGATTTTCTAAAATTCAGGACATCATATGGAAAAGCTGGGAATGGGTTGATCGACATAAAAGACTTAACTAGTGATAAATTTGGTGGTGGAAATAGTTATAACTTTGGAAATTCGCACACAGGTGAAGGTGGTACTCGAGAAATAGAAATTGGAATAAATCAAAAGAAATTTGAAACATCACTTGAATCCAATTTCGGAATAGAGGCTAAATTATTTGAAAAACTTGATGTAACAGGAGAGGTGTTTTTTGTTAACAGAAAAAACATATTTGTACAATCAACTGGCAAGTATTCAACTGTCTTAGGACTTTTACCACTTATGGTCCCAGAAGGAGAGGTATCTAATAAAGGATATGAACTTGAAGCGACTTGGAGTGATGAAATCGGTAACTTCAATTATTATATTAATGGAATGTTTTCTAAATATAAAAACAAGATCATTAATATGAATGAAGATTATCGTCCGTATGATTATATGAAACGAACAGGAAAATCTATAGGACAGTATTTCGGTTGGGAAACTCAAGGGTTCTTTAACGACGAAGCCGCCATTGCAAATCACCCAACACAAATGTTTGGAAATATTAAACCTGGTGACATAATTTACAGTGATAAAAATAACGATAACGTTGTTGACGAATATGACCAAGTTGCAATTGGTTATTCGAACTTCCCTGAAATCTACTACTCATTTTCCTTAGGTTTAGGATGGAAAGGTTTTGAGTTATCAGCTTTATTTCAAGGAACTGACCGAGCTTCAGCTTATTTATCTCAATCACATGTTTTTTGGCCACTTCGTGGGGATGATAATATTTCAACATGGTACAAAAATTACTGGAGTCAGACAAATCGTGAAAAAGCTGAACTTCCAAGATTAACAAAGCAGTCTGATAACAACTATCGAACAAATGATATTTGGGTTCAAGATAAATCTTTTTTGAAATTGCGATATGCAGAATTTTCATATTCACTTCCAAAGAACTTTCTCGGAAATTATGGAATTCAACAGATGAAATTTTATCTTAGAGGAAGAGATTTGTTTTGCTTCGATAATATAAAATATGTAGATCCTGAGAATGTTGGGTATTCTTATCCTACTTTGAAAAGCTACAATATTGGGGTAATTGTAAAATTTTAACGTTAATTTACTGAAAAATGAAAAATATATTTAGCTATATTATTATAGTTTTATTACTGGTAAGTTGTAACGATTTTTTAGATTACAATGAGTATGATTTTTTAGAAAAGGATGATGTCTTTACTACTTATGATCGTACTAGGGCCAGTTTAACCAATCTATATGGAGTTATTCCTAATAGTGGAATTGACGATATTGGCGGGTCGATGAGGTCTAGCGCTACAGATGATGCTATAGAGGCAGATAAATCTAGAACTATCCACATAATGAATGACGGAAGATGGAGTGCTATACGAACCATTGACGAACAATGGTCACAAATGTATGCCGGGATACGATCCGCAAATGTATTTCTCGCAAATTATGATATGTCGGTATTAGAAACATATCACTACAACGATACGTATCAAGATATGCTTTTAGAATATGGTCTTTTCGATGAACAGGCTAGATTCCTGAGAGCATTCTTTTATTATGAGTTACTTCGCCGATACGGACAACTTCCACTACTGGAAGATAAAATATTAACAATGGACGAGGTGAATAACGTTACACCAAGTTCTTTCGAAGCGGTGGTGAATTATATAGTAAGCGAGTGTGATGCAATTGTTGGTGAATTACCGGTTAATTATAGTGCTTTTACTGGTGATCAAAATGGTAGAATAACAAAAGGTGTCGCAATGGCCTTAAAGGCAAAAGTACTACTATTAGCCGCAAGTCAACTGCATAATCCTGAAAACACTCAACAAAAATGGATTGCTGCAGCAAAAGCCTCATGGGACATTATAGAAAAAGGATGGTATTCACTAGAGACTAATTATAGTAGTGTTGTTAACAACAGCGCAAGTAAAGAATTGATATTCGGGAGAAGACGTTCAGCTGACAACTCTTTCGAAAAAAGAAATTTTCCTGTTGGTTATGTGGGAGCCCTTCCCGGTAACTGTCCTACTCAGAACCTTGTGGATTGCTACAGGATGACAAATGGAAAGAGTATTGATGATCCAAACTCTGGGTATGATCCCGCTAATCCTTACGCAAACAGGGATTCAAGACTCCTCAAAACCATAATAGTTAATAACTCAGTATGGAAAAGCAGAAATGTCGAAATCTGGAATGGAGGTTTGGACGGTTTACCAAAAGAATACGCTACAGAAACAGGATATTATTTGAAAAAGTATGTTGTAGAAACAGTGAATCTTGATCCGTCATATACAACTACTGCACGGCATCTTACTGTGATTTTTAGATATGGAGAAGTATTATTGAATTATGCAGAGGCTATGAATGAAGCATATGGACCCACCTATAAATCTCCTGAATTAGACATGTCGGCCTATGAAGCAGTCAATTTAATTAGAGGAAGATCCAGTATGCCAAATTTTGAAGCTGGTATGAATAAAGACCAATTCAGAAACGAATTAAGAAATGAAAGGCGTGTTGAGCTGGCATTTGAGGATATTCGTTTTTGGGACATACGCAGATGGAAAATCGGCAATTTAACTACTAATATCAAAGGGACAACCGTAACTAAAAATGAAGATGGTACATTCATGTATAGCACAAAGAATGTTGAAACTCGAACTTGGGATGATAAAATGTATTTTTATCCAATACCACAAGATGAATTATTTAAAAACAAAAATTTAGTTCAAAACCTAGGTTGGTGATTTTATTCTTCAATACGTTACAATTAAAAATAGAATATAATGAAAACAAGATTCTTCAAACTAACTTTAGCCTTGTTCTGGGTTATTGCTATTAGCTGTTCTGCTAATACAGAAAAATTAGAAAAACAACAAAACATGGCCTCCCCACAAGAGCCATTAAACTACAAATTACTGGAGCATGAGAATATAGGTCGTGGGCTAGTAGCTGTTCCATTAGAAATTGGAAAGAAGGTATATAGTGGAGAAGGCACATTTGCTGCTGACCAGCGGAGAGTTTATATTGGCTGGAGATTGTTGGCAAAGGATCCGGATAAGGTTGCTTTTAATGTATATCGTAAGGCCGGGAATAATTCGAGTATTAAAATAAACCCGTCTCCCATTAGCAATTCGACGAACTTTGTTGATACGGAATTACCTGTAGGTGAAAATTTCACCTACACAGCTGTTCCAGTCATTGACGGAAAAGAGGGAGAACCGTCTCTTCCCTATACAATAAACTATAACAGCCAGTCGACGCCCTACAAATCAATCAAACTCAGCGGGGACGAAGCAGTCGAAAAGATTGCGTATGCCGACCTGGATGGCGATGGAGAAATGGATTTCGTGGTGAAGACTCCTTCCGGTAATGTCGACCCCTGGTATTTGTACTGGAGACCAAGCCAGGATACCTATAAGTTGGAAGCATACAAGAGCGATGGTCAACATTTATGGACCTACGAAATGGGTTGGGCTATTGAACAGGGAACATGGTATTCACCTTTCATCGTATATGATTTCAATGGAGACGGTAAAGCCGAAGTTGTTGTTAAAAGCGGAGTAAGCGATCCCGACCCAAGAGATTTTTCCGGACGTTATACAGACTACGTAAATAACCAGGGAAAGGGAATTGTTATTACCGGCCCCGAGTATGTAACCGTCCTGGACGGTATGACCGGAAAGCCCGTTGCCCAGGATGACTGGATTTCCCGTGATCCATTTTTTGAAGAGAATAAACAACACGCTTATAATTATGCTTCACGAAATCAGCTTTCAGTAGCCTATCTAGATGGAGTAAATCCACACATCATTGTATTGCGTGGAACGTATAATCTTATGATGGCAAAAGCTTACCGACTAAAGGGCAAAGAACTTGAACTTGTCTGGGAATGGGATAATAGGGAGTTAAGAGAGCCCGGAAATAGTTATTGGGGATGTGGAGGACACATGACTTTAGCTGCGGATGTCGACTATGACGGTTTTGATGAAGTAATACTCGGGACATGTGCTGTGGACCATGACGGTTCTCCCTTGTGGACAACAGGATTAGGGCATAACGACGGGGGTTATATTGGAGACATACTCCCCGAGCGTCCAGGGCTGGAAATATATTATAATATAGAAGCCGGTCGTCCTGATGGAAATGGAATGTGTATGGTCGATGCCAGAACAGGCGAAATAATTTGGGGTACTCAATATCCAACAAACCACGTACACGGAGCCGGATTCTGCAGTGATATCGACAGGACTCAGCCCGGAAGGGAAGTGTATGGTAGAGAAATTGCTACTTTCGAAGGGAAAAGAACCGAGTTTGTAGTTATGCATAACAGCAAAGGAGAGATTATTAGTCGGGAAATTATGCCTACCGAATGGAGCGTTTTCTGGGATACAGATAATCAACGTGAACTGCTTGGTGAAGGGAAAATTTACGATTACAAAGGCCCAACCGTACTCACTACTGGTATTGAGGGAAGAATAATGGGTGTATCAGATATTGCAGGTGACTGGCGCGAAGAGATTATTACAACTCTTCCGGGCGAAATCAGGATTTACACCACCACAATACTATCTAATACACGCCACAACAGTCTCATCCAGGATCCAATATATCGGAGTAATGTGGCGCATGCGTCTAATGGATATTATCAAGTACCTATGACTACTTATGATATTCCATTCCGTTCATCTAAATAATTATAAAATGATAACAAGATTATTCAAACCAACTTTAATCTTGGTAGGGGTTATTGCTATGTTTTGTTGTTGTACTATTTCCGGAAAATTAGAAAAACAACAAAACATGGCCTCCCCACAAGAGCCATTAAACTACAAATTACTGGAGCATGAGAATATAGGTCGTGGGCTAGTAGCTGTTCCATTAGAAATTGGAAAGAAGGTATATAGTGGAGAAGGCACATTTGCTGCTGACCAGCGGAGAGTTTATATTGGCTGGAGATTGTTGGCAAAGGATCCGGATAAGGTTGCTTTTAATGTATATCGTAAGGCCGGGAATAATTCGAGTATTAAAATAAACCCGTCTCCCATTAGCAATTCGACGAACTTTGTTGATACGGAATTACCTGTAGGTGAAAATTTCACCTACACAGCTGTTCCAGTCATTGACGGAAAAGAGGGAGAACCGTCTCTTCCCTATACAATAAACTATAACAGCCAGTCGACGCCCTACAAATCAATCAAACTCAGCGGGGACGAAGCAGTCGAAAAGATTGCGTATGCCGACCTGGATGGCGATGGAGAAATGGATTTCGTGGTGAAGACTCCTTCCGGTAATGTCGACCCCTGGTATTTGTACTGGAGACCAAGCCAGGATACCTATAAGTTGGAAGCATACAAGAGCGATGGTCAACATTTATGGACCTACGAAATGGGTTGGGCTATTGAACAGGGAACATGGTATTCACCTTTCATCGTATATGATTTCAATGGAGACGGTAAAGCCGAAGTTGTTGTTAAAAGCGGAGTAAGCGATCCCGACCCAAGAGATTTTTCCGGACGTTATACAGACTACGTAAATAACCAGGGAAAGGGAATTGTTATTACCGGCCCCGAGTATGTAACCGTCCTGGACGGTATGACCGGAAAGCCCGTTGCCCAGGATGACTGGATTTCCCGTGATCCATTTTTTGAAGAGAATAAACAACACGCTTATAATTATGCTTCACGAAATCAGCTTTCAGTAGCCTATCTAGATGGAGTAAATCCACACATCATTGTATTGCGTGGAACGTATAATCTTATGATGGCAAAAGCTTACCGACTAAAGGGCAAAGAACTTGAACTTGTCTGGGAATGGGATAATAGGGAGTTAAGAGAGCCCGGAAATAGTTATTGGGGATGTGGAGGACACATGACTTTAGCTGCGGATGTCGACTATGACGGTTTTGATGAAGTAATACTCGGGACATGTGCTGTGGACCATGACGGTTCTCCCTTGTGGACAACAGGATTAGGGCATAACGACGGGGGTTATATTGGAGACATACTCCCCGAGCGTCCAGGGCTGGAAATATATTATAATATAGAAGCCGGTCGTCCTGATGGAAATGGAATGTGTATGGTCGATGCCAGAACAGGCGAAATAATTTGGGGTACTCAATATCCAACAAACCACGTACACGGAGCCGGATTCTGCAGTGATATCGACAGGACTCAGCCCGGAAGGGAAGTGTATGGTAGAGAAATTGCTACTTTCGAAGGGAAAAGAACCGAGTTTGTAGTTATGCATAACAGCAAAGGAGAGATTATTAGTCGGGAAATTATGCCTACCGAATGGAGCGTTTTCTGGGATACAGATAATCAACGTGAACTGCTTGGTGAAGGGAAAATTTACGATTACAAAGGCCCAACCGTACTCACTACTGGTATTGAGGGAAGAATAATGGGTGTATCAGATATTGCAGGTGACTGGCGCGAAGAGATTATTACAACTCTTCCGGGCGAAATCAGGATTTACACCACCACAATACTATCTAATACACGCCACAACAGTCTCATCCAGGATCCAATATATCGGAGTAATGTGGCGCATGCGTCAAATGGATATTATCAAGTACCAATGACTACTTATGACATTCCATTCCGTTCGTCTAAATAATTAAAAATCAATTATATAATTAATTAAAATGAAGTATTATTTTATCACATTAGCGTTGTTGTTGTTAAATTTCAATCTTTTTGCTCAAAGAAGCAAGCCTAGCCCTCATCAGGATATGGAACGAGTATTACGAAATGTAGCCGAGAATATAATTCAAAACTCATCTTTTAAATTAATTAACAAAAAAACTGGTGAAACATTCAATAGTTCTAAAAATTTGCCTATAAATCCTGATATTCAGATTGAAAGCCCTTACAATCAATGGAGATATTGGAACGGAGTTATGAACATTGGTTTTATAATGTTAGGGAACCAATTAGAAGACAGTAGATATATTGAATATGCTAAAAAAAACGTAGCTTTTGCTTTTGATCATGATGATTATTTTAAAAAAATGTATGATCAAGGGATACGAAATACAGGCTTAGAACAAAAATATCGAATGGGATTACTTGATGATTGTGGTGCAATGGGTGCGGGTATTTTAGCTGTACATCAAATTGATCCACAAGATCGATATCGAGAATATCTCAATAAGGCGGCTGATTATATAATGACAAAAGAATTACGTTTAGATGATGGAACATTTTGTCGTACAGGACCCTACGAGATGACCATTTGGGGGGATGATTTGTACATGAGTGTCCCTTTTCTAGCAAGAATGGGAAAGTTAACAGGCGAAATTAAATATTTTGATGAAGCTATAAATCAGGTTTTTCTTTTTAATAAACATTTGTGGGACAAACAAACAAATCTTTATTTTCATTGCTGGTACGATGATATTAAACAAAACGGGGTTGCTCGCTGGGGTCGTTGCAATGGATGGATTATTATGGCTCAAATAGAATTATTAGATCAATTACCTGAAAATCATCCAAAACGTAATGACCTAAAACAGTTGTTGCTCCAGCAGATAATCGGGCTTAGCCGATATCAGGATGCATCAGGTCTTTGGCATCAATTGATTGATAAAGAAAGCACCTATTTTGAGACTTCAGCTACAGCAATTTTCACTTATGCTGTTGCAAAAGCTATCAATGAAGGCTGGATTGATTCAAGATACGCATTTATTGCCACACAGGGTTGGGAGGGCGTATCCAGTATGATTTTATCTGACGGTCAAGTTGAAAATATTTGCATGGGCACAGGGATAAACACTGCAGCATATTACTATGCCAATCGTCCTGCTCCACTTAATGACATCCACGGTTTAGGGGCTGTTTTATTAGCTGGTTCTGAAGTAATGAAATTATACCAAAAAGGTATTGATTCTTCACGTGTATATTGGTAAAGCATATTACATTAACAATAGTTCGTTAAGTTTTTAATTTCTAACTAGGTGGCAATTACTGTCTAACTAAAAATTAAAAGCTTAACGAACTACTATTTTTATTCAATCGGATATTGTTAAAAATACAAACTATGAGATAAAATATGAAAACAAATTATGAACTGCGCTATGCTGCGCATCCGGAAGATGCGAAATC
>ENA-UOOE01002771-UOOE01002771.1-fermentation-metagenome-genome-assembly--contig:-NODE-2771-length-12056-cov-5.834597_pt1 | contig 12056 bp, 9 predicted proteins | sample MGYA00245776_ERZ724021 | MGnify/ENA primary metagenome ERZ724021 (study PRJEB28704, sample SAMN03018321) | fermentation metagenome | biome: anthropogenic terrestrial biome; feature: soil; material...
CCCATGGAATCCCGCTGATTTTCGATAAACGATAACGGGATATTTTCATATCCTGCAAAATCTGTTGTATTGTCATTTTCATCACCTGCATCCATTATATCGGTGTCCCGATACACTGTCAAGGGATGTTATCGCACGGGATGCAAGTGGGTTCAAGGACAGTACCACCGATGTCACCGCATCTTCTTATTCATAAGGTTGAGCCATTGCATCTTCGTTATGACGCAACGACTCGTAGTTCGTTTGGGCTTCGAAAATGCCTTTTATTTTAGTAAGGTATTTAAAAAGGTGGAGGGCTGTTCTCCCAGGGATTTCATGCAAAATCATTGATTTGATATAACAACGGCTGCTTATATTTGATTTGAGACTCATATCATAGGATGAATCTAATTAATGAAACGTTTTCATGATCTTGCTGCTCCATCAGGAAATGCAGGGAAAGCCCTGCATTTTCCGATGGAGCTCTTATTTTTCCGATAACTTGTTCACGCTGAATAAAGCTTTGTCGGGCGCAGTTACCGCATCAATGCCTTCAAATAGTTTACAGCATCCTCTATATCCCGTTCCGGATTTTTACCTACTTCCCTCTCGACTGTCAGAAAGCCTTCATAACCGATCTGGGAAAGAGCTTTCATATATGCCGCAAAATCAACATTTCCTTGTCCTAAAGGCTTCTCTGCAAAGTAATCCTCTAGTCTTAAATCGCCAATACCGCCCTCGGCAAAAAAATCATATATTATCTGTGGGCCCGTTTTTTTCAGCATGATTCCGTCTTTTGCATGAGTATGTACGATATAATTCTTTAATGTTATTACTGCTTTCACAGGGTCATCACCGGTAACCATTACTAAATTTGCCGGGTCCAGATTTACTCCGACACCATTACTGTCAAGGCTGTCTAAAAACTCTTTTAGAGTCTCAGACCTTTCCGGACCGGTTTCAATCGCGAAGGTTGCACCCATACGATCACCAAAAGTACCTAATTCCTCGCACGCATCCTGAAGGACCCCGTATCTGGAATTGGTTTCGTCCTCAGGAATAACACCGATATGGGTCGTAACCACATTGGCTTCCAAATCCTTCGCAAGCTCCATAATTCTTTTGGATTTTTCAATCTTCCAGGCATTCTCTTCCGGAATGGTAAATCCATGTCCTCCCAGATCGCCGCAGAGTGCGGAAACAACAAGCCCATTTGATTTGATATAATCAAGCAGATCCTTTCTTTGACTTTTGTTCAAATTATCCGGATCCATACTGCCATCTACCGCATAGATCTGTATGCCATCTGCTCCTACCTCTTTGGCCTTCTTAATCCCGGCTCTCAGACCGAGCTTAAAGGAATCAACCATAACTCCGATTTTATTTGAATACATAATTCTCCTCATTTCTGCGCTGCCTTTTGCGCATTATCTACTTGATGCAGCCTGCGGAATTTCATACTGCTATTGTTTCTATTTCAACCTACATACCTGCTTAATGTATTGCATGCTTTGTGTACGCAATACATTCCAGTGTTTCTTGGAATGGATCACCCATCCCTTCATACTCAATCGACAGATATCCTTCATAGCCATGATTCTTTAAGAAATTGATGATCTCTGAAACAGGCACATCACCTTTTCCTAAAACAACTCCTTGATATATACTGCCGTCGATTGCAGCGTAACCGTGTTTGTCATCTACCTTTTTGAAATCTTTTAAATGAAGGAAACCAATCTTGTCATTAAGATTTCTGACAGCATCCAACGAATTTTCATTTACTAGAAGAAAATTACCGATATCCGCATTGGATTTCAATGCTTTCGAGCCGACCCGTTCTAGTATTTTCTTTACCTGACTGGATTTTCCGGCAAGAAGCCCGTGGTTTTCGAGCACCATCGTAATACCCTTTTGCTCTGCCATAGGGGCTGCCTCCTGAAAGCATTCAACGATCCAGTCTTCTGCTGCATCAAATGATATGCCTTCTTTTTTATCTCCGCTGAACACCCGCAGCAGTCTGGTTCCAAGCTTAAGAGCAGTGTCCATGCTTTCTTTAATATACTCTACCTGCTCTTTTCTTTTCTCTCTGTCTGCAAGTACAAAGTCATTCGCGATAGAGTACGCGGATACTTCCATATCCAGTTCCTTAACTAATTCATTTATTTCGTTTATTTCCTCCTCACCGTTAAGGAAGCAGTCCAGCAACTCAACATACTTCACACCATTGTCATGGCAGTAATGAATAAAGTCAAATATAGATATCTCTTTGCTAAATAACTTTTCCTGAAGACACCATGCACTTACCGATAATTTCATAGAAACCTCCTGTTTATTTATTATAATATTACTTCATGCCCTGTTTCTGCGGATTGATAGATCGCATCAATTATTTTCATCAATTCCAGGCCGTCCTCGGCCGGGTTAATACATTTCGTCCCATCAGTGATACAACTTATAAAATGTTTTGTTTCTTCAATGAAATTATGCTCAAATCCGCTGCCATTCGGGTCTAGGATGGGTTTTGTATTCCTTAGGTAGTTATACCGGCTTTCATATAATTCAAATTCCGGTTCCATTTTTGCTCCTGCCTTATCTCCAAACAGTTCAAGATAAAGGGAATCTTCTTTTATATTCTGCACCCAGCTTGTTTCAAAGAACAGAGTCATTCCATTATCAAACTTAATTATGGAGGTAGCGCAGTCTTCCACATCGTTAAACTCACTGTAGTCCGCGGAGTTGTATTTCTGTATTCCTTTTACCTCCGGCCTCATTCCCATGCTGTTAAAGGTTGAAGCGGTAACCGATACCGCTTTCGGTTTACCGGAAAGATATCTTATCAGGTCAATCATATGTACACCGAGATCTATGACAGGACCACCGCCGGACCTTTTTTTGTCTGAAAACCATCCTCCGGGATTGCCCCATCTTCTAAGGCAGCCGGTCTTTGCATAATAGAGATTGCCCAGATCCCCGTTATCGATCATTTCCTTTAGCGCTATCGCATTTTCTCCGAATCTTCTGCAAAAGCCTACCATAAGAAGCTTTCCGGATTTTTTTGAAGCCTCTACCATTTCCTGTGCCTGTTTGGCATTTAAGGCAAGCGGTTTTTCACATAAGACATGCTTTCCTGCATTCAATGCAGCAATACTTGCGGGAGCATGGATATTATTCCATGTGGTTACGCTTACGGCATCCAGATCCTTCATTTTCAGCATTTCGTTGTAGTCGGTAAATACATTCGGGATATGATACCTTTTCGCAAATTCTTTCACACGCTCTTCCTTAATATCACAGGCTGCTACTACCTCAACATTTTCCAGGCGCGTATAGCCTGCCATATGCATGTTACTAATACTCCCTGTCCCTATAATTCCAATCTTCACCTTACCCATAAAAATTACCTCCATTCTGCCGCCTTAAGCGGCTTAAAATTTAGTAACAAAATACCATTATTCTCATACAGATTATCGAGTTTATTAAAATCAGTTGCTGGCTTTTCCCAGTTATGCAGCCTGTTAGTGACCGTTAACTTTTAATCGCCGTATCCTGTTATGCTGATTTTAGTGGAATCGTTTTGCAGAGGGAACTATGGAGACAGTAATACTATTGTATATCTATACCGTTATTCCTCCATTCGTTCCAGCATTCTCTCTTTTACAATTCTTCCATCCAATTCATTCGCCTTAATCCTATTCCTAACACAATAGGAGGCAGCGATCCCTGCGGCTTCCCCCATCGCCCTGCACGTGGGCTGAATCCGGACGGAAGACTGGGCTGTAAATGTAGAAGAAATACATCTTCCGGCCACAAGGAGATTATCTATATTTTCAGTCACCAGGCATCGGTAAGGAATTTCAAAATATTCTCCTTTTTTCATCGGAGCAATCTTCTTCTTATTCTCTTCCATAAGCCCGTGTATATCGATCGGATATGCGGTACTTGCTATGGCATCATCAAATTTTGCTCTGCCCGCATAATCCTCTTCGCTTAGTATGTACTTCCCTTTTATTCTTCTGGACTCCCGGATACCGGGCATCTCCGCCACGGACATAATAAAGCTTTCTTCAAATCCCGGCAGAGATATTTTTAAAAAGCGGTGCAGCCTCTTTATCATTTTTCTTCCGATAATGACAGCCTTGCTGATAGAATCAGGATTTAAAGCATCCTGTATTTTGGGTATCTCGGGACAGTTAAATGACATTACCCCCGGCATGCCCGGCACCGAAAATGCCTGAACATATCTGCCGTCATCAAACTCAATTACATGATCCTTAAGCCCTTGTTTAAAAACACCGCTTAATGGAGTTTCCCATTCCCATAATGAGGCAATCTCAACAAAAGGATACTTTAGTATATCCGGTTCACCAATCTCTTTTAAATAACTTTTCAGCTTTCCTATATTAATATTACCAACCATAAAACGTAGAGACATGGCCTGGTTGCTATGCGATATCTCCTCCCCGGTAAAGCATGGGACACCTGCATCATATGCAGCATCTGCGTCCCCGGTGCAGTCAATGAAGATTTTACCGCAGATAAGTGACAATCCAGACTTGTTATGAACGAGGATTCCTTTTATGTTGCCATCCTCCACCACAGTATCAATAAGCTCGGTATTGTACAGTATTTCACCGTTATAATCCGTGAAGATTTCTTCCAGGGTAAACTTCAGCATTTCGGTATTGAACCACCCATCATTTCCATAGGTATCATCCGCCGAATACCCTTCTTCCGCCATTTTTTTCATGATTACATCATTGATATAGGAACGTCCGATTCTACCGTCGATCCCATTCTGCATCATCGGAGTCACTTGTCCTCCGGATGCAGAACCGCCGAGGTAGGAATTTCTTTCCACAATCAGCGTGTGAGCGCCTTCCATGGCAGAAGCAATCGCAGCAGCCGAGCCTGCGGTTCCTCCGCCGATTACTATCACATCATAGGATTTCTTGCTTATTTCATATGATTTATGATATATACCGTTTTCCATATTTATAACCGCCTTCCTATCCTATTTTCCATGCTTCATACAATAATAAACAGCTCCGACCATTCCCGCATCATTCCCAAGCGTTGCTGCATCCAGTTTTAGTCCCTGGGCATAGGCCGGCATAATCCGGTTTACCACCTTCGTTCGCAGTGGATCTATGAAACGTTCTTTTTGTGCACTGACTCCGCCGCCGATCAAAACTACCTGCGGATTAAATATATGGATGATTCCGACCATTCCATCTGCAACATAACCAATCCACTGATCCAATATTTTATCAAGGCAGCTGTCTTTACCCGCAGCGTTAAATATGGTGCGCCCGTTTATCACGCCGTCACCGAACAAACTGCTCTTTAGCTTTCCTGTTTTGCATGCCCGTTTCACCATCTGAACGAGCGCCGTAACAGATGCATATTGCTCGTAACACCCGGTATTTCCGCAGCTGCATCTTTTTCCGTTATTCCGGATTTGGATATGACCAAGCTCACCGGCTCCACCGCCGGCTCCACATATTATTTCAGAATTTGCAATGATGCCGCCGCCAACCCCGGTCCCTATCGTTATAACGACCGCATCCGAAGCGCCTTTGGCACCGCCGATCCACTGTTCTGCCAATGCCGCACAGTTTGCATCATTCATGACCGTGACCGGACCGGAATATATCCTTTTTATATGATCCTTAATGCAGCAGCCTTCCCAGTTTTTGATATGCCCGGCTGCCCCGATAACCTTCCCCGCGTTTACATCAATCTGCCCGGTTGCCGAAATGCCCATTCCGAGTAAATCACTGTCCTTCACTCCATTTTCCTTCATAAAATAAGTCAGCTTCGTAACCACGGTATCTATAATCGGTGTAGCATAACCGTCAAAGGCAACATCATATGCCGATGCTTTACGGACGGTTCCTTTTTCATCAATAATACCTATTTTCACCTGTGTACCGCCGATATCTACTCCAATGTAATTCACTTTAATAAGCACGCCCTTTCTTAACAATCTGCAAACTTTGTGCCGCAGGCTCAATATTTGCAAAGCAAATTAATTTGCGTGTGAAAAATTCATTTTTCACACTAAGACCCTCCTCTCTGCTGCCGAAACCATGGCAATGCTTTTTTTAAAGAATTCCCATTTCTTTTATCCATGCAGATAATTGCTCTGCCATTTTCTCATGCCGTATCATCGACGGATGTCCGACCGCTCCTTCTCCGTCTTCGGCATCCGGCTTCCCAAACTTCATATAATAGAGCAGGCTGTCATGCTCCTCTTTTCTTAACGCTTCAACCGCTGCCTGGATTTCGTGATCTAAAAGATCTGTCATGGCTCCGGATGTACAAATGATCGCTTTCTTCCTATGAGTTAACCGCAGATATCTTATAAACTTCTGATATGCTTCAAAAAAAGCCTGTCTGCGTATACTATTATCCCTTGTGTAACTTGCATCGTTGGTTCCCAGATTAACCACAATAGCATCGCAGTTATCTATTTCATAATCATATTTCTCATTCGGAAACCAGCCTTTTTTCCTAAACAGGCCGTAATCCACATAAGGATACACCATCGGCACCAGCATACCTTCGTTCGGCTCTTCCACCTCCGGCGGAATCCAGCTTGATATAATTCCTATTCCGCTCCAGGCAACGATCGTAAAATCGCAGTCCAGCTTCCCGGCAGTCAAGGCACCATATGCCTTTAACGGGTTTTCCGTTCCTGTAGTGAATAGATCGCCAGGGTTTCCCTCATTGCCAAAACCGCAGGTTATAGAATCTCCGATAAACTCGATCCGTTTTTTCTTCGCTGCAGTTTTTTGAATACATGCATTTTCATCCAAGATAAATTTATTTATGGCGGTATAGGCATATTGATTCTCTGACAGCTTCACTATTCTGATAAGCACCTTCCCAGTTCTGCTGCTTTCCCATAGCCGGTATCTATGCTTTCCCTTTTTTAAATTAATCCGTTGATATGCGTTGTCCATATCATCGACATAGATGCCGATCCATGCTTGAAAATCTTCTCCGCCGCCTTCTGACTCCAGATCTGCTTCCAGCAGCTTACCTGTGAATTCAAACTCGACATAACTTGCTGCATGCAATAAATACAGCGTTTGATCGCGGTATAATGTTCTGCCCGATAATCTTATGCTTAATTCTTCCGGAAAACATTCTTTTCTTCTCATCTCGCCAACTCCCTTTTATGCATAAATCAGTCTTGATTTGAGTGTCATAAGTCATATAAAAACCATAAGCATGAATATATATAAGGTCCTATTCATATCAAAACCTTAAAATGGCTTATGACACTCCGATCAAAGGATAGCTACTAATTATTTATTTCCGCGTTGACTCTGACTTCAAACATCCTTCTCCAGGGCATACTGACATGGGTGATTTCTACCCGATCCGAAATAGACGCAAGGTATTCTTTCGTAAATGCATCCAGCTCTCTTTTCACCATCTCAGCCACAATCCCGTCTTCACCGCCTGCGTCAAAATACCCCAGCCCCATTTTCGTAATCTGATCCGTTACCTTACTCCTCACAAGTCCGCAGTAACCTGCATCTTCAATAAATCTCTCGACCAGAAAATTTCTTCTCTGTCCGGTATCGCCAAAATGATAATCATAGACAGCCTGAGCCAGTGTCGTACCAAGAGTATTTCCATTGGTATTCCATCCGGCATAGGCACATACCTTCATCAAAATCTGATGCTTATCCAGCATATGGATGAGATCCAATTCACCGCCGTTGGCGTAAGCATTATCCGCAATTGCAATCCTTTTTCCGGCTTCCATCTGCCGTAAAATGTAGCGGAACATCTCCGGCATATTACGTTCCGCATTATAGTTCGGACTGATCGAGGGCTGTGTCCAGGCTTCCTCCATCCGGTCATCCGGTGCCGTAATGACTAAGATAACATCTGCCTTATCATCCGTCTCAACCTGCACACATCCGGCAGAAAGAATATGATAGCTGATTGTTGTACTAAGCCGGACACCCTCATACAGAGGTATCATGTTCTTCGCGGCTTCCGTGGCATATTTTACATAAACCTTCGGACTGGATTCTTTCATATTGTTAATCATTCTTGAAGTAAGTGTCAGAGCGACTTCATCCGCACCGGAATATATTAAAATCTCATCGGTCAGGCACTCTTTTTGTATCTTACGACGTATTGCCATCTGATCCATTGCCGTATAGCCATATGGCGCCGAATCATCCTGCGGAAATACCAAAGCATCGATATAACCATCTTTGTAGTACCCAATGGTCTCCATATTCAGATTGCGGTTAATCTCCCGCCTCTTCTCATAATCGATAAGCACCTCGGATGGGATTTCCATACGAACCTGCTGCCATTCCTTCTCTTCTGTCATGGCAAGATGATACTTATGCTTTAATACACCTTCTTTGAAAATCTTTTCTCCATAAGCGGCATAATAATCCGGCTCTTCCTCATCGCCGTTGTAATTTGGACAACGCATGATACATTGGAAAGCATACACCTTAAGCTGAGGATTCTTCTGCTTCAATTCTCGGATGGTCCGCAGTCTCTTTTTCAAAGTCTCCTCATCCACCCGATGAATTCGTGATGGAATTAATCCTCCATACAATAGCATATCTACCGACAGGATCACTCCATAAGCATTTTCACATTCTTTTAATAAAAATGTTTTTATCTGTTCTATATCCGCCGGACTTTTCTTACTGCCCAGCTGATTGGGTCTTACAATCTTAATCTCATCACTTTGAAATAACTTGTAAGGGAAATCATAATTGCATGGTCTTTCATCCAATGGTAATAATACAATCTTCTTCATCATTGACATGCGTCTCCATTCTATGCCATGTGTTTCAATTTAACTTCTATACTGCGCAGCTTATAGACTCTTGCCGGCGACACGGTGCGAATACTTACTTTCGGCTGACATACTTCCACCAGTCGTTTTGGATAAGATAGCATAAATCAAACAGCATACAGCCGTCGGACTTTTGAAAGCACATATCCACCGCTCTTGTCACATCTTCCGGATTCTGCGTATATTGATACAGATACAGGCTCCCCAGGATCGGTTTTTCATGGTGTGTCACCTGATAGGCAATCTCTGCCGATCCCTCCACGCTATACCAGTCATAAGGCATAGCATGCTTCCTTGCCTCCTGAATAGTCACATCCTCATAATAAAAGCCGGATAACATCTTATCCACATATTCTATGTAACCGGTCGCTGCGTATTTCTCGGGATCCGTAGCAGGATAAGATGCTTCCAAATGCTTTTTTGATGCCCAGTTGGCTGCCACCTTATAATATTCCGGATACCACGATCCCGTATAATCTATAAATTCTATCTTTTTATTGGCTTCATTAACTTTCTTACGTACTTCCTTTATAAAATTATAAATCATCTGCGCCCGAAATGTATTAAATGAGCCAAAATATTTTCCATATGCAATCTCCAGCTTTCCATCCTTGTAAAAAAGCTTATAAATATCCTCCGGCGATACCTCCTCTGTAATCCCGGCCGCCTGCTTCCATTTTCTCATGGTAAGCTCACTAAAATCAGCACTCAATCCGACATATCTCACCCGGTCAAGTACAATTCCGTCAATACTATACCCATTCATCACTTCTTCCATCAGATGAAGCTCATATTCCGTCACCTCATCATTCGCCGGATTAACAAACACCTCGCCAAAATCATCAATCGCTCCGGCCGTCTTGATCGGATTCGGATCCGAAATAAGCTGAACCACAGGTTTATTATTCTCGTTTAATCCGTAAACCTCACACATCCAGCCTTTGTTTGCCAGTCCTTTCATATAAGAACTGCTGTTCTTTTTATTTCCTTCTGCAAACACATCAAACGAAGCATATATTTTCATTCCCAGCTCATGAATGATATTGATACACTGCTGCAGATAATCTATGTTTTCAAATTTGGAATTATATTTTGAATAATGCTTGGCATATTTACTGGGATAAAGAACAAATCCGGAGGTGTCCTTGACACTTAAAATAACCGAATCAATTCCTACCCCGCGGCATTTGCGCATCGCCTGCTTAAAACAATTTTTATCCAGAATGGTATCCTGGTTCGCTGTTATTTCAATCCATACAAAATAATTTTTCATCCTCTTCCCCCTGATTACTTTTAAAAAAGTTATAGGAAACTCTCGCGCTAAATACGGATGGCAAAGCCTGCGTTCTATAACCAGATACAAAGACCACAGGCTTTACCAGAGCCTTACAAAGGGCTCTTATCCGCTGTTACTTCAGTAATTTGTCAATTTCGTCTTGGAATAATTGCTTATTCGCTGCAACTGCCTGAGCCGGAGTCATATCCTTTTTTACGCATACGCTGCTGAATATACTATTGACAATATAATTTTTATCAACAACTGACCATAAATCTCCATTGCCCATTTCGCCAATCTTAAATGCCGTATCTACATCATTCTCATCCAGAAAGCAGCTTTCTGCCAATTCGATCATGTCAACGTCCCGTGCCTCTAAGTCATTCCCATACCAGCCGCCGAAGAATTCCTCTATAATCTGATATACCTTGTCAGCATCTTTAATTCCCTTCGGAATTACAAAGTAATCATTAAAGGACTGTCCGGCTTTTGTGCCGTCACCGCTCGGTCCTTTCGGCCAGGGTACGATACGATAGTTGAAATTAATTTCTTCACCCTGGATAATATACATCGGCGTCGGTGCAAATACGCATTTATTCTGCGTCCATGCATAAATATTATCATTCCAGTCATCGGTTAATGGTCTGCCGGCTTTATCATCATTATACAGCTTGGATAAGAACTGGAATACCTCCACCGTCTTAGGATCTGTAAGACCCTCTGTACCATCCTCTTTTACCAAAATTGCATTGTTGGATGCCAGAAATTCCAGCAGGGTCAGGGACAGGTCACCGCCGTAGCCGTAGATATCCGTTACCCCGTTATTATCCGTATCCTGATTGGAAGCCTTTGCTAATTCTTCGAACTTCTCCCAGGTCCATTCTCCCTTTGCATATAACTCATTCGGATCCTCAAGTCCAAGCTGCTTTAACGTATCGGCATTGTAAACCATATAGGTGGCTGCAACATTTTTGCCTGATTTTGAGAAAAAGCTGTTGGTACCTGCAATTTCAAATGGAGTTATAATATTCCTATTGTTGTTAATATCTTCGTAATCCTTCGAGATATCCGACAGATTCTCAAAATATCCGTTAACAGCAAGCGGTAATGCGAAACTCAGCTGGGTAAGATATACGTCATAATCCGGGGTTCCTGCCACAACAGAGGTATTCAAGCTGTCAACTAATGCATCGCTGCCGGGATTAACATATTCAATCTTGACATTATACTTCTCCTCAACCCGACGCACATTATCAATTAGTTTCTGTGCCAGTTCAACGTTGATTACGTTCGGATTATCCTCCGGAACCGTATCCGTGCTGTCATAATACATGTCATAGAACATTGCGATCTTAATGGTACGCCCGCCCATGTCGAAGGCCGGGTAGCTGGCAAATGGATCCTCCGTTCCTGCTTGTGTCGGTGCCGCAGTAGCTTCCGCCCCGGTATCTTCCGTGTCGCTTTCTGCTCCTGATGTTACCGTTGGTTCTGCAGTCTTATCCGAGCCGGTATCCGTTGTAGATTTTTTCCCACATGCCATCATTGGCAAAACCATGGTTGCCACCAGCAAAACTGCCAGTATTGCTTTTGATCTTTTCCTCATTTTAACACATCCTCCTACTTTTTATTATCAAATTCACAATGAATTTTGATATCCTTAAAACAACTACCTTTCGCTATGACTTATAACGCTCCTATCACCATTGCAGCATTATCCAACAATGCCGCTTCTTTCAACACCTTCAATAAATTTTCTCTGCAATATAATATAAATAATCACAATTGGTACTACCATCAACACAATACCCGCATCCAGATATGCCTGCTGGATCTCCGGATTAACAATCTGGTCCAGACTATTAATTGTACCGGTCAGGGAAGCCAGTTTGACACTGATCAGGTAATCGGATTTGATGCCAAACAATCCGGAATAAAACGAATCGTTATATTGCCATA
>ENA-UOOE01002773-UOOE01002773.1-fermentation-metagenome-genome-assembly--contig:-NODE-2773-length-12053-cov-3.978413_pt1 | contig 12053 bp, 8 predicted proteins | sample MGYA00245776_ERZ724021 | MGnify/ENA primary metagenome ERZ724021 (study PRJEB28704, sample SAMN03018321) | fermentation metagenome | biome: anthropogenic terrestrial biome; feature: soil; material...
CAGATATAAACATACATCTCGACATGGTTATCAAAAGCACCGGTTTAGTTAAATAGTTTTTGACAAGGGGACGTGACATATCTTAGAAGAGGAGTTCTAATTTTTTGATTCTGTATTGCAGCGTTTGTCTTGGTACATTTATAAGCTTGGCAGCTTTTGTAATATTATAGTCGGTTTGTTCCAATGCCGAAATGATAATCTCCTTTTCAACTTTTTCAATGGCATCATTTAAGGGCTGAATTGAGCCGGTATCCAATAAATTACCATTCAGCTGATAATTTTTAAATTGGAAGGGAAGATGTTCCTCTCTTATAATTTCACCGTCATACAGCGATATGGCACTTTCAATGGCATGCTCAAGTTCCCTCACATTGCCCGGCCAGCTGTAATCTAAGAAAATATCTAAAACATCCTTAGAGATTCCATTGAAAAACTTATTGCACTTCTTATTATATTTATTTATGAAATGCTCTACCAACAGAGGTATATCTTCAATCCTTTTACATAAATCAGGTATCACCAATGTAATAACACTCAGTCTGAAGAACAAATCCTGTCTTATTTGTTTTGTTTCCACCACTGTATTGATATCCGTATTAATAGCGGATATAATTCTTACATCAACATCTGTTGTTCTGCCGGAGCCCACTCTTCTCACCCGGCCGTCTTGGATTACTCGAAGCAGCTTAGTTTGCAGATCTAAAGGCATAGAATTTATTTCATCTAAAAACAAGGTGCCTCCGTCTGCTAATTCAAATAAGCCCGGTCTGTTTTCCGCCCCGGTAAAACTACCTTTTACCGAGCCGAACAAAATACTTTCAAGAAGATTGGCAGGCAGGGCGGCACAGTTTTGAGCAATAAAAGGTTTGTATTTCCTGTTGCTGGAATTATGAATGGACTGCACAAATAATTCCTTGCCTGTTCCGGTATTTCCGGCAACTATTACTGGGGAATCAGTCATTGCAGCTTTAAGACCAAGTGATTTAAGTTTAAGTATTTCTTTGCTCTGACCTATTATATCCAAAAAGGTATATTTGGCTAAAGGTTTTGACGTTTTTTCTCCACCTTGATTAACTTCATATAACTCTCTCTGCAAGCTTACAATTCTTTCCGACAATTCTCTTACCTCTGTAATATTTCGTGAAATTTCCAAGGCACCTATAACTTTATTGTTATATACAATGGGAAGAGTTGAGTTCAATGTGGAAATTTTATCACCCTTATAGTTGACAAAATTTTGTTCAACATTATAAATAGGTTTACCGTTTTTCAGTACATTCATGATAGTACTTGTTTCAAAGGTAAGAGAAGGATATACTTCAAGTATATGTCTTCCGATTGTTTTTTCCGCATCAATTAAATCCAATTGTTTTGCTGCAGGATTGTGATATATTATTTTTCCGCTTGCATCAATAACTTGAATGCCATCATTTACTAGTTTTATTGCTTCTATTAAAGCATCAAAATATTTAATTTCCATAGCTTCCCCGCGTGCCGAAAATTGAGCATAGCGTGCCGAAAAACAGGCGGCAATGTTCGTCTTTGTGCACAGTCTCGTTCACATTTTTGTCTAAGGGTTAGGGCATCTCTACATTATTTCAATATCAAGTTTATTATAACTTTCATCAGAATCAGCAAAAGTAATCATATATTCAGCATGTATACTGCCTCTGCCTTTTTCATCCAATTTATTATCAAACAAAACCGTAGTATATTCCAAGTCAAAGCTGCCATATGGAGTAGAATATAAATTGCTGTATTTTTTGCCTTGCTGGAATTCCATTTTAGAAGAAAAAACTCCAACCTTGATCATTAACATTTTATCTTTATATATTTTTAATCTGGTACGGCTGCCTTTATGTTCCGTTATTTTACTTTCGTCATAATTTACAATGAAACAATCCTTTAATTTCTCTAATTTTGCTTCTGTAATCAGTTCAATAACATCTTCGTTGCCTGCTTCATCAATTGTCTGTATTGTGTTTATTCTTACTTTTACATTTTCCATTTTATAATCCCCTTAAAGGTTATCTATGGCAATTTCATAAAGAGCATCAATTTCCTTTTTCAAAAAGTTGCCTCCTATTCTTCTAAAACGCTCCGGTGCATCAGTTGCATAATATTCATATCGTGGTTTGTCATAATTTTCATTAAGGATATCTTTTTCTGTCAATAGGTTTTTCAAGTCCTTGGCTGTTTCAAAAGCAGGATTTACAAGTACCACTTGAGGTCCTAAGACTTTTTTTATAGTGTGTCTTAGTATAGGATAATGAGTGCAGCCTAAAACCAATGCATCAACATCATGTTCAATTAATTCTGTCAAGTATTTTTCTGCAGTAAGCTCTGCTACCTGAGAGTACTCCCAGCCTTCTTCAACAATGGGGACAAAAAGTGGACAGGGTATACCGATTACTTCTGCATTATTCATGTATTCCATTATTTTTTTCTGGTATGCGTAACTGTTGATTGTGGCTGTCGTACCGATTACTCCTATTCTGCCGGTTTTGGTGGCTTTAGATGCACTCCTTGCACCCGGGTCTATTACTCCTATAACAGGAATATCAAATTCCTCGGTCAATAGGTCAAGTGCATTGGAGCTTGCGGTATTACATGCTATAACAATAGTTTTTACATCCTTGTTTTTTAAAAATGTAGCGCATTGAAGCGAAAATTTCTTTATTGTCTGCTCAGATTTAGAGCCGTAGGGTATTCTTGCGGTATCCCCTAAATAAACTATGTTTTCGTAGGGAAGCTGCTCCATAACTTCTCTCATCACTGTCAATCCTCCGATTCCGGAGTCGAAAACTCCAATTGGCCTGTTATCCATTTTATACCTTCCTGCCCTTCCTAAGATTTTTTTATTTCTTACTATATTTTATTAAGAAAATGTTATATGATGTATGAAAAATATATATAACGGGTTATTCATAGGAATGACTAACCTAAATCATATATTCAAATAAATTATATCATAAATTTATTTGCCCATCAATACAAAAAGCTGAATATTCGGCACTTAACTGATTATTGAAAACCTTTTTCTCAAGAAAATGTTGGAAATCAGCTATTTATTTATTCTTGGATAGTTGGCACAAATTTTGCTTATTATATAGTTGAATATACCCAATATTCAACCCATACCCAATTAATGAAATTCTGGAGGCACTATGAAAAAAGGAAACCCGTATGGCACACACAGAGTGATTGAACCTAAAGGAGTGTTACCACAGCCGGCTTTGAAAATTGACAACACGATGGAAATATTTGATAACGAAATTCTTATCAATGTGCAGACTTTAAATATTGACTCGGCAAGCTTCACACAAATCAATGATCAAGCCGGCGGAGATGTAGAAAAAATCAAAGAAATTATGAAAGGTATTGTTGCTGAAAGGGGAAAACATCAAAACCCTGTAACAGGTTCAGGCGGAATGCTAATTGGTACTATTGAACAAATAGGACCTGCATTAAAAACAAAGACTGAGCTGGAGGTTGGAGACAAAATAGCAACAATGGTATCATTGTCACTGACTCCATTGAAAATTGAAGAAATTTTGGAAGTCAGAAAAAATATTGACCAAGTTGATATCAAAGGAAAAGCAATATTATTTGAAAGCGGAATTTATGCAAAACTTCCGGATGATATACCCGAAAATCTTGCTTTGTCAGTGCTTGATGTAGCAGGAGCACCGGCACAAACTCAGAAATTAGTCAAAGAAGGAGATACTGTCTTAGTTCTTGGCGGAGGCGGCAAATCAGGACTTTTATGCTTATATGAAGCAAAGAAGAAGGCAGGTCCCTCAGGAAAAGTAATATGCTGGGCTCACAGGGAAGTATCACTAAATACAGTAAAAGAACTTGGATTGGCAGATGTTTTAATATCAGGCGATGCCACAAATGCAATTGAAGTATACGAAAAGGTTATGGAAGCAACAGACGGACAATTATGTGACTTGGTAATCAGTGTCGTATCAAGACCAAATTGTGAAATGTCTGCAATACTTGCTGCAAAAGACGAAGGAACTGTTTACTTCTTCAGTATGGCTACAAGCTTTACAAAAGCGGCCTTAGGAGCTGAAGGTGTGGGTAAGGATATCAACATGATAGTTGGAAACGGTTATACAAAGGGACATTCTGAAACGGCACTGCAGGTAATGAGGGAAAGCAAAGGATTAAGAGAATTATTCACAAAATTATATGCATAAATAAATAAATCAAAATAGGTAACATGTCATTCACTCGGTGAATGACATATGTTGCTTGTTTATAGTATTTAAGGAGGTAGGAAAATGGCTTATTATAATGAAATTGAGCTTTGGAAAGACGTTAAGCCGGAAGAGTGGAATGACTGGAGATGGCAGGTAGAAAACAGAATAGACTCTGTAGAGAAAATAAAAAAAATAATTAACATTACAAAACAAGAAGAAGAAGATATCAACAAGGTATTGGAAAAATTCAGAATGGGTATAACACCATACTATGCAGCTCATATGGATAAGGATGATCCGAGAGACCCAATAAGAATGCAGGCTGTACCTACATTTGCAGAAACACATAGAAGTGAAGCAGATATGCTTGACCCGCTGCATGAAGATGAAGATTCACCTGCACCGGGATTAACTCACCGTTACCCCGACAGGGTATTGTTCTTGATAACCGACCAATGCTCGATGTATTGCAGACATTGTACAAGAAGAAGATTTGCAGGACAGAGCGATGATGAAGTGGGAATGGAAAATATCGACAAATGTATTGAGTATATAAGAAATACTCCACAAGTAAGAGATGTATTGCTGTCAGGCGGGGACTGTTTGTTAGTATCTGACAAAAAATTAGAATATATTATCAGCAAATTACAGGAAATTCCACATGTGGAAATTGTACGTTTAGGCTCAAGAACACCGGTTGTTTTACCGCAGCGTATTACAGACGACTTGGTAAATATGCTTAAAAAATATCATCCGATTTGGCTGAACACTCATTTTAACCATCCGAAAGAATTTACTCCCGAATCGATGGAGGCTTTGAAAAAATTAGCTGATGCAGGTATCCCGTTAGGAAATCAATCAGTATTATTAAGAGGAGTTAATGATTGTCCTCATATTATGAGAGAGCTGGTTCATAAACTTGTTTTGAATAGAGTAAGACCATATTATATTTATCAATGCGACCTTTCACTTGGAATTGAACATTTCAGGACGCCTGTGGCAAAGGGTATTGAAATAATAGAAAGCTTGCGAGGGCATACTTCAGGTTTCTGCGTACCTACATTTGTTGTTGATGCACCGGGAGGCGGAGGAAAAACACCTGTAGGACCGGAATATGTATTGTCACGTTCAGCACACAAATTGATTTTAAGAAACTTTGAAGGTGTTATTACCACATACACAGAACCGGATATACCTGAATTGGAATGCAAATGCGATGTATGTCAAGGCAGGAAAACAGATCCGCTGACAGGGGTTGCAGGACTTCTGCAAGGAAACGACTTAGCTCTTGAACCCACAAAATTGGCAAGAAGAGACAGAACACACAAGTAAGATATAAGAGGAACTTTTATGAGATTAATTGAAATCATAAAACAAAATAATTATGAAACTGTGTCAATAATAGGTCTTGCAAAGAATGCAGGAAAGACCGTGACACTTAATTATCTCATAGAAGAAGCAATAAATTTAAACATAAAAACAGGCATTGCCTCAACAGGGCGCGACGGAGAAAATATAGATTTGGTAACAAAAACACAAAAGCCTGCAATTTTGGTAACTGAAGGAATGTATGCTGCTACGGCTAAAAAAACATTGATGTTTTCAAACGCCAAGGCTGAAATATTGGAAACTACGGGAATATCAACTGCAATGGGTGAAGTAATAATTATAAGGGTAAGACAAAAAGGCAATATACAGATTGCCGGACCTGTCAGCGCAAAAGATATGAAATATGTTGCGGGACGCCTTAAATATTACGGGGCGGAAGTGGTATTCATAGATGGGGCAATAGACAGGAAAGCTGTCTCATCTCCGGCTATTACAGATGCATGTGTTATTGCAACAGGAGCTGTACTAAGCAGAGATATGAAAAAGGTTTTAGAAAAGACTGCCCATGCTGTGGAATGCTTCTCGCTTACAGGAACAGATGAGTATGTTAAGAATATCGTTCGGAAAATAAATAAAACATGCATCATATCAGAAGAAGGTAAAACAGTAGTTCCTGATATTAAAACAAGTATTACCGGCGGCAAAAAAATCAGTGAGCTGATTGACGAAAAAACGACTTATGTGTTTATTAAAGGCGCAGTCACATCTGCCCTGTTGAAAGAGCTATGGGAAAACAAATATTTAAGAGGCATTAAACTTGTTATAGAAGATGGAACAAAAATATTTACGGATATAAATATGTGGAATGAAATGAGAAGGAAAGGCCTTAAAGTAGAAGCCATGAATACAATAAATGTTTTGGCAGTAACTTTAAATCCCATATCTCCGGAAGGATATTTCTTTGACAGTGAAGTTTTAAAAGAAAATATGAAAAAAGTCCTGCCGGGAATAAAAATAGTTGATGTGGTGTCGGGCGGTGATGAAGATTGAATAGCTTTATGACAGAAAATACAATTAAAAATGTAAATTTCGATTATATTTTTAATGAAGTAAAACCGATTACAGAATACGGAATAAGGGCAAAAAAAGAAGCTAAGCCTTTTATAAAAGGTCAGGAGGCAGACCTTAAGACAGAGTTCAATAAAATAAGGGCATTTATTGAAAGCAGACAAAGGCGCGGCATAATTGACATATTAAAACACATTAAAAATATACTTGAAACCATTCATAGGGCAAAAAGCAATCAGGTTCTTGATGAGGTGGAATTGTTTGAAATAAAAAACTTTCTGATTTTAGTCGAAAAGATGGACAAAATTTTAAGAGGCATTTCCAATACTGAGCTAAAGCTTTTACAATTAACGCCCCTGCCACAACTATATGAAAAACTTGATCCGGCTCATGAAAAATTAAACACATTTTATATTTACGACGAATATTCGAAAAAATTAAAAGAAATTCGAAATGAAAAAAGGCAGACCGATAAGACTATACGATTATTAAAGAAAAGAATCAAAGAAGAAGTACAAGAAAAGTATAGTATTAAGTTAAATTTAAAGGATGAAGCAACAATAAGCAAGTCACAAAAAGAAAGAATTGATGAGCTGAACAAGGAAGTCAATTTAAGAGTATCCGGAGAAAATTACTTAAATATTATTTATAAAATAAAAAATACTGATGAAATTGATGAGTTGGAGAAAAGATACGAAGAGCTCACCTTTGAAGAAGATGATGAAGAATACAAAATTAGACAAGATATTTCGGCTGAAATAAAAAAATTCAGTAGTATATTGCAAAAGAATATAAAAATTATCGGTGAAATCGATTATCTTATTGCAAAGGCGAATTATGCACAAAAAACTAATTCCATAGAGCCGGAAATAACCAATAAGCTGCAAATCACAATAAAGGGCGGCAGAAACCTTAAACTTGAAAAAACTTTGAAGGATAAACATAAAAGATATGTTCCCATTGATTTAACTCTTTATAAAAATGTGTCTTGCATTACGGGGGCTAATATGGGAGGAAAAACCGTAACTCTTAGGATGATAGGTCAAACTGCCGCAATGGCAAGCTTTGGTATGTTTGTACCTTGTGAATATGCAGAAATATGTCTTTTTGAACACATATTTATTTCTGCAGGCGATGCTCAGTCCATTGAAAAGGGTCTTAGTACCTTTGGAGCGGAAATAGTTAATCTTGAAGAAGCTATAAAAAATTCCGACCGCAGATGTCTTATTTTAATTGACGAGTTGGCAGGAGGTACTAATCCAAAGGAAGGTTATGCAATTACAAAGGCGGTAGTAAATTATCTTAAAAACAAAGATTGCATAACAGTTTTAACAACTCATTATGACAATGTTGCAAATGATGAGGATATTCAGAATTTGCAGGTTAAAGGGCTCAAGCTTCCTGATGAGACTGATTTGAGCAAACAGAACAACATTGAAAATGTTCAAAAATATATGGACTACAGGCTTATAGAAGTGAAATATTCAAGTGATATTCCGAAAGATGCCTTAAAAATAGCAAAAATGGCAGGCATAGACGAAGAAATTATTAAGGATGCAGAAAGATACCTGTAAAAGGTGTGGGGACACACCTCTACTATAGGGATAGTCTTTGATGGTCAGAGGAATGTCCCCAAATTTGGATGGGGTCAGTCTATGAAGGAATGTCTCCGTTAGAGGAGGAATTATGGAAAGCAAATTAAATCTCAATCCCCGATTAATTGACAGCGCCCGTACTGCAGCAGGAAATATTGCAGACGATGTACAAAATTTCATTGACAAAAATACAACTGTTACAGTTGAAAGAACAGTTGCACGTCTCATGGGGGTAGATGGCGTTGATGAAATAGAAAAACCGCTTCCCAATGTATTGATTGATGCTATTAAGGAAGGCGGCGGATTAGCTAAAGGTGCGGCATTTTGGATAGGAAACGCAATGGTTAATACCGGAAAAACCCCGCAGGAAATAGCAGAAAAAGTAAGCTCCGGGGAAATTGAAATTACAAAACTTAAAATTGCTGATGAAAATAAGATTATGGAAGCAGTTTATGACACTGCAAATCAAATGGTTGAAAGAATAAAAAACAGCAGAGCAAAAAGAAATGAATACTTAAATACGCTCGGTAATGGAAGAAAACCGTATTTATATGTAATTGTTGCAACAGGTAATATTTACGAGGATGTTCTGCAGGCACAAGCTGCTGCAAAGCAAGGCGCCGATGTAATTGCCGTTATAAGAACAACAGCACAAAGCCTGCTTGACTATGTTCCTTACGGACCAACAACGGAAGGTTTCGGCGGAACATATGCAACTCAGGAAAACTTCAGAATAATGCGTAAAGCCCTTGATGAGGTTGGAGAAGAAGAAGGGAGATATATTCGTCTCTGCAACTATTGTTCAGGTCTTTGCATGCCTGAAATAGCAGCAATGGGAGCAATTGAAAGACTTGACGTAATGCTTAACGATGCTCTTTACGGAATTCTTTTCAGAGATATCAACATGCAAAGAACATTGGTTGACCAATACTTTTCGAGGATAATCAACGGCTTTGCAGGCATTATCATAAATACGGGAGAAGACAACTACCTGACTACAGCTGATGCTTATGAAGAAGCCCACACCGTATTAGCATCACAATTTATTAACGAGCAATTTGCACTTAAAGCAGGACTTCCCGAGGAACAGATGGGTCTCGGCCACGCTTTTGAAATGAATCCGATGTTGGAAAACGGCTTCTTGTACGAGCTGGCTCAAGCTCAGATGGCAAGAGAAATATTCCCCAAGGCACCTCTAAAATACATGCCTCCCACAAAATTTATGACAGGTAACATATTCAGAGGACATTTGCAGGATGCAATGTTTAATTTAATATCCATTTGGACTCATCAAGGAATTCAATTATTGGGAATGCCTACGGAAGCAATTCACACACCGCATCTTCAAGACAGAATGCTTTCCATAGAAAACGCCCAGTATATTTTCAATAACGCTCGTGATATAGGCAATGAAGTCGAATACAAAAAGGACGGAATAATTCAGAAAAGGGCACAGGAGGTGCTGGCTAAAGCTGAAGAGCTGTTAAAGGATATTGAAAAAGAAGGAATGTTTGACACAATACAAAAAGGTAAATTCGGCGGCGTAAAAAGAAGCTTTACCGGTGGCAAAGGCTTGGAAGGTGTTGTTGAAAAAGATGAAAAATACTTTAACCCATTTATTGATTTAATGTTAGGGGGTGCAAAATAATGGAAGGTATCCAGAAGGCAGACTTAATGAAAATCAAACCATACGGTGATACTTTAAATGACGGAATGGTTCAAATGAGCTTTACATTGCCTGTTCCTTACGGTGATGAAGCAAGTGAGGCAGCAAGACAGTTAGCTGAGAAAATGGGATTTGAGAACCCGGCAGTTGTATTTTCAAAGGACTTAGGGGTAGGCTACACATATTTCATAATGTATGGAAAATGCACTCATACTGTTGACTATACCAACATTGAAGTACCAAAGGTAACTATGGAATACATGGAAAGAGAAGAAGTTGAAGAATATATAAAGGAAAATATCAAGCGCGATGTAGTTATTGTAGGAGCATGCACAGGTACTGATGCCCACACCGTGGGAATAGATGCCATCATGAATATGAAGGGCTTTGACGGAAACTACGGGCTTGAAAGATATAAGGGAATTGAAGCTATCAACATGGGAAGCCAGGTACCAAACGAGGAGCTTATTGCAAAGGCTATCGAAGTGAAGGCAGATGCAATATTAGTATCCCAAGTAGTTACACAAAAAAACGTCCATATTGCCAACTTGACACAATTAGTTGAAATGATGGAAGCAGAAGGACTTAGAGACAAAATTATTTTGGTTTGCGGAGGACCTCGTATAAGTCATGAACTTGCTCAAGAATTAGGATATGATGCAGGATTTGGAACAGGAAGCTATTCAAACCATGTTGCATCATTTGTAGTAAATCAAATTGTGAAAAAGATGTCCTAACCCTATTTTTTCAAGTGAAACGCAGAAAAAATAGCGGTAGGTCATTCGCAACGAATTCCAAAAATATACGACCGTAGGGAGTTAATATTTTTGTGAATGAGACTGGGAAATTTAGTATAGCAGCAGAACAGCTTAGGAGGGCTTTAAAGCCCTCCTTTTTTGTCATTCTGAGGGCTTTTTGACCGAAGAATCTCATTTTACAGATAAATGGACCGAAAGGGGGTTATTAGCCGGCGTTTTATGCAACCCCGTTTCTACCGGTCAGTCACCACTGTCGCAAAATTTAATTGATATTTTCACAAATTTTGGTATAATTAAAAATAGAAAGGGGGCTTATTATGTATAGATTAACTATCGGGCAGATGTCCAAAATAAATAATGTTTCAGAGCAAACGCTTCGTTACTATGATAAAATCGGAATATTGAAACCAATTGAAGTTGATAAATTTACCGGCTACAGATACTATTCCATGAAACAATGCGCAAGGCTTGACATGATACAGTATTTGAAGTCCCTTGGCATGCGATTAAAGGATATTGAAGTTCAGCTTAAAACCTGCGACACAAAATTAATAAAAAGGTTTTTGGAAGAAAAGAATCGCAGCATTGATTCAGAAATTGAAGCATTAAAAAATCAAAAAAATGCACTTCAAAGAGCCGTGCGCAACTACGAAAGATATGAAACCTCGCCTCCCGACGGCACAATTGCCCTTGAATATATTGAAAAACGCTGGATATACAGCTACAATATGAGCACTAATTTTTATGATTACGGTATTGAAATATATGAGGAACAGCTGAGAAAGCTGAAGGAAGATATGGAAAGGAACGGGCTTCGGCAGACATATTTTTGCAATGCAGGAAGCACTGTAGCCTATGAGCAAATAGTAAACAGGGATTTCATATCTTGTGATTTATTTGTATTTGTTGATGAAAATGTACCCGAAGCTCTTATCAGGACTATAAAAGCCGGCACATATCTATGCATTTACTGCAGCAGATTTGAACAGGAAATACCCTATGCAAACAAACTTTTAGACGAAATATCAGAAAGAAATTATACTATAGACGGTGATTATATCTGTGAAGTGATAACAGACTTGCCTGATCTGATGGACGGTGAGAGAGGGATGTTTTTTAAATTGCAAATACCGGTTAAAATTACATAAAAATTAAAATATATTAGAAATAATACTTGACCTTATTGTTGCTATAACCTTTATAATGAAAATAGAATAAAAAATATGCTCCGATTCTCATCTGACCCATGAGGCCGGTGAGAACGATAGGTGTTTAGAGCAATCTATTCGCCCTCCTATTTGAAAAGGAGCCGCAAAACTTATGCAAACCTTTACATAAGTGCTGCGGTTTTTTTATTCTAAATAACCCAAAGGAAGCAATGCTCTGATATGATGTGTGCTGAGGTTTGTCCCGTAGAATGTATAAACAG
>ENA-UOOE01002774-UOOE01002774.1-fermentation-metagenome-genome-assembly--contig:-NODE-2774-length-12050-cov-3.833931_pt1 | contig 12050 bp, 12 predicted proteins | sample MGYA00245776_ERZ724021 | MGnify/ENA primary metagenome ERZ724021 (study PRJEB28704, sample SAMN03018321) | fermentation metagenome | biome: anthropogenic terrestrial biome; feature: soil; material...
ATCTTTCATCTTGCAGTCTTTTCTTACCATTCCGCTTCCTGAGCAGGGGGCATCAAGTATGATAAGATCGAACATTTCATTTAGATTAAGATTTAAAGGGTCAACGGCTAAAGACAAAATATTAGACAAACCAAGACGGTCAGTGTTCTTAGTTATTTCTACGGCTCTTGAATAGGAAATATCATTTGCAACAATCAAAGAATCCGGTCTTCTAAAAGAAAAGGCGATGCTTTTTCCTCCAGGAGCAGCACAGAGATCCATAACCAAAGGATTCTTTTTGACTAAGGGTGCTAAGTAGTAGATGATTGCAGCGCTGGAAGGATCTAAAAGATAAAAAGCTCCACCGAAATGAAGCAAGGACTTTCCTAACCTTTCTTCTTCTTTGTCATATCTAAAAAGCAAAGAATCTGATTCATCTTCTTTCAGATCAGGGTAAGTATCTAAAAGTTCTTTCTTTGAAAAAACCTTTTCGTTCAATAATAAGGAAGTAAACGCTTTTTTAGAAAGCGAGTCCTGAAAAAGCTTTTGCTCTTTTTCGTTACAATATGGCTTAACTAAGGCACTAAAATCATCGATTTGATTTTTTTCGCTATTTTCTTTTTCTTTCATATTTTGTTTTTACTTAATCATTTTAACTTCTTTTACTATAATAATATAGGAAACTATTAGGGGGAATATTATTTTATGAAAAAGAATCATGTTAATAACATCAATAATTTGCCAGAAGATGAAGCTAAGATCAACAAGAAGGCTTCTAAAGCTGCTTTAGCTAAGAAAGCTAAAAAAGCTGAAGAAAAGAAGGTAGTTGTTGAAGAGAAGAAAGTGGTTGAAGAACCTAAGAAAGTTGCTGAACCTGTTAAGACTGCTCCGAAATTCGTCCCAGTTGAACCTAAAAAGGTAATTGCTGTTAAGGAACCCGAAGAAGCTAAACCGGTTGTTACTGATAATGACCTCTATCTTGTCATGAATGGCAAGAAGCTTAAGTTCGCTAGTCAGGTTTCTCCAATCTATGCTGTTAATGAATACTTCCTTAAGGTTGAGCTTGTTAACGGAAGCGAAATCAAGTTTGTCAGAGGAAACGGAGCTGATGTTCCTGTTCATCATTCGGCTAACTGTGGTTACACTCTTGTTGGTAAGGCTCAGCAGTTCTTTACTTCCTACAAGGCTTTATGTGCTAATGGTGAAGCTGCTGATGATCAGGAATATGTCTACATCAATGAGCATTCTGTCTTAGAGTATTCTGGAAAAACTGGTGAACATACTATCTTCATCAGAGTCTATGATAACCTCTCTGGCATCAATAATGATCGTTGGGTAGTTCTCTACATCGACTAATTGAAATCCTTGACCGCATAGCTAAGCCATGCGGTCTTTTATTTTTATTCGGATTTGTAAGTAAGAAAGAGAGTTTTTGTGTGCTATAATTTACATATAGATATAAGAGGTATGTGAATTATGGATATGTTAGAAATTATTGAGAAGAAAAAGCTTAATCAGGAACTGACTCAGGATGAAATCAATTATTGGATTGAAAATTATTCTAAGAACTTGATTCCTGACTATCAGGTTTCTTCTCTTTTAATGGCCATCCGTCTTAACGGTATGACCAAAATGGAGACTTTCCATCTGACAGAAGCCATGATGCATTCTGGTGAGATGCTTGATTTAACTCCTATTAAAGGAGTCAAATGCGATAAACATTCTACTGGCGGTGTTGGTGATAAAACTAGTATGGCTCTTTGCCCGATGGTGGCTTCGTTAGGAGTCAAAATCGCTAAGATGTCCGGACGTGGCTTAGGCTTTACTGGCGGTACTCTTGATAAGCTAGAATCTATTCCTGGCATGTCGATTGAATTAAAGCCTGAGGATTTTATTAAGACTGTTAATGAGGTCGGTATGTCAATTATTGGTCAGTCCGATAAACTCGATATTGCCGATAAGAAGCTTTATGCCTTAAGAGATGTCACTGGCACAGTTGATTCAATGCCTTTGATTGCTTCTTCTATTATGTCAAAAAAGCTAGCCTCTGGCTGCGACTGTATTCTTCTTGATGTCAAATATGGCAGTGGTGCTTTTATGCATACCAAGGAAGATGCCGAGAAATTAGCAGAACTGATGGTTGAGATTGGTGTCCACTTCAATCGTGATGTTAGGGCTGAAATCACTAGTATGAATCAGCCTTTAGGCTTAGCTATTGGTAACATCCTTGAAGTCAAGGAAGCTATCAATACTCTTCATGGCAAGGGACCTAAGGATTTTACTGAGCTTTGTCTTTCATCAGGCTCGACTATGCTTCTTCAAGCTAAGATCTTCAATGACCGAGAAAAAGCCCGTGAAGCTTTAATTGAAAATATCAATAATGGCAAAGCCTTTGAGGTCTTTAAGAAGTTCGTAGCTGCTCAAGGCGGCGATGTCAGTTTTGTTGAGAATCCTGACAAGTTCCCAACCGCTATGTATATGATTCCGATTAAGTCGTTAAAGTCTGGCTATATTTCTTCTATCAATACCATGGCTTTAGGTATTGCCTCTATGAGATTGGGTGCTGGAAGAGAGACTAAGGATGATGTGATTGATCCAGCTGCCGGTATTATCCTAAATAAGAAATTAGGTGATAATGTCGCTAAAGGCGATCTGCTTTTAACTCTCTACACCGAAAGACCGGGAATGCAGAATATGACAAGTGATATACTCAATGACTTTGATTTCTCTTCCGAAGCTATCCCGGAGCCAAAAGTTGTTGAAGAGCTGATTACTTACGATGCTAAAAAGAAAGACTTTGTTATAACCAAAGAATAAATAAATATGCCAGTCATTCTTTCCGTCCAAGATGTCTATAAGGAATTTTCTGGTGAGAAGCTCTTCCAGCCTCTCTCCTTTATTGTTCGCGACCATGATCGAGTCGCTATTTTAGGTCCTAACGGAACTGGTAAATCCACTCTTTTAAAAATCATTCTAGGTCAGGAAGAAAAATCAGGCGGCAATGTTATCATTTCTAAGTCCTGCTCAATCGGCTATTTAAGTCAGGATGTTATTGAAAACCCGGAGCATACTCTCTATGAGGAAGCCTTATCCGTCTTTAAGAAAGTCATCGATGACGAAAACAAGCTTCATGAGTTAGCTGATGAAATCAGCTTAAACTCTAATGACGAGAAACTTCTTAATGAGTATTCCACTAAGGAGACGGCTTTTGAAGCTGAGGATGGCTACAACTATAAATACAAGATTGCTATGATCTTGAATATGTTCTCCTTTTCAGAAGCCGACTATCAAAGAAAAATAGCGACTTTCTCTGGCGGAGAAAAGACACGAGTAGCTTTCGCTAAACTGCTTTTAATTAATCCGGATCTATTGATTCTTGATGAGCCTACTAACCATCTTGATATTATCTCTATTGAGTGGCTTGAAGATTATCTATCCACCTATAAAGGCGCCGTCCTTTTTGTTTCTCACGATATTGCCTTTGTAGAAAGACTAGCCAATAGAGTTATTGATATTGATAACAAAGTCTTTACTGTCTACAACTGCAACTATGAAAACTTTGCTAGACAGAAGAAAGAAAACTATGAGAATGCTTTAGAACTTTACAAATCTCAGCAGGAAGAAAAGGAAAAACTTCAGCGCTTTATTACTTTCTATATGCCTAAGCCTCGCTTTGCTTCCCGTGCTCAAGACCGAGTCAAGAAGCTTAATAGGCTTAATGATGCCAGTATTTCTGATCCTAGCGCTGTTAAGACCAGAAAGCTATCCATCGGCTTAAAAGGCGAAATCCGTGAAGGAAAGAAACTGATTGATTTCAATGATGTCTCAGTTGGCTTTGATAAGCCTCTAGTCAATCATATTTCCTTTACCCTCTTTGGAAGAGATCATCTAGCTGTTATGGGGGCTAACGGTTCTGGAAAAACAACCTTTGGCAGAACACTTCTCAATGAAATCAAACCCTTTAGCGGTGATATCAGAAGATATTTTCATTTAACTATGGGTGTCTTAAAACAGGACATCCGTTCTTATCAGGATGATGAGACCCTCTTCAATTACTTTAGAAACCTCTATCCGAGAATGGCAAATCAGGATATCTATTCCGGGTTAGGAAGATATGCCTTTACTTATCAGGAAGCAAACGAAAAGAGGCTTTCTGATTTATCAGGCGGAGAACTGATGAGGATTGAAATACTTCATCTTTCTCTTGAAGACTATGATTTATTGCTTCTAGATGAACCAACTAACCATCTTGATATGATGTCAATTTCTGAGCTCATTGATGCTTTAAATGATTATGAAGGAACCCTTGTCATTGTTTCTCATGATCGAGACTTTGTTGATAAGACCTGCGACAAGTTGCTTTACTTCTATAATGGCAACAGCTACTACTATGAAGGGCCTTACTCAGAATTCAAAGAAAAACGCCTTAATCAGATTATGGCTGATGAAAAAGCTCTTCTTGAAGAAAAGAACAAAGAAAAGCATGAAGAGAAGATTCAGCAGAAGATTGAAACTTCTCCGGCAGAGAAGAAAACTAGGCTGACAAGAGAATCGCCTGAGAAGATTCTTGATAAAATTGATAAAGCAGAGAAAAAGAAAAAAGAATTATCTGATCTCTGCTACTTGCCAGAATACTATAACGACCAGCAAAAACTAGCCGAAGTCTCTAAAGAATTGGATGATATAAGTAAAGAACTTACTGAGCTTTATGACAACCTGTCTAAGGCGATGTAACCCATTTCTTTAAAAAAAGTATATAAATCTCTATATTATTTATTATATAATCTTAAAGTTGCATTTTTTCTGTGCGTATCAGGAGGTACTCATATGAACGATAAAATTAGAAATGTAGCCATTATTGCACACGTCGATCATGGCAAGACCACTTTGGTGGATGCTATGCTCAAAACTAGCGGTACTTTCCGAGACAATCAGAAGGTAGCTACTTGCTGTATGGATAGTAACCCTCTCGAACATGAAAGAGGCATCACTATTCTAGCTAAGACTACTGGTGTTAACTATAACGGATATAAGATTAACATTGTCGATACTCCTGGCCATGCTGATTTCTCAGGAGAAGTCGAGAGAATTATGAATATGGTCGATGGCGTCTGCCTTTTGGTTGATGCTTTCGATGGACCGATGCCTCAGACAAGATTTGTCTTGAAGCAGGCTATTTCCTATCATTTAAAGACTGTCGTTGTCATCAACAAGGTCGATCGTCCTGGCTCTGATCCGGAAAAGGCTCTTAATGAAGTTTTAGAGCTCTTTATGGATTTAGGTGCTACTGATGATCAGCTAGAGTTCCCGGTCGTTTATACTTCAGCTTTGAATATGACTTCTTCCTTGAAACCTGATATTTCTACTCAGGTTCATGGCATGGATTGCCTTTTCGACACTATTATTAAAACTATTCCGGCTCCTAAGGCCGATGAAAAAGCCCCTCTTCAGTTCCAGCCTTCCTTACTTGATTACAACAAGTATGTTGGCAGAATCGGCATTGGCCGAGTTGATAGAGGCTCTATCGATTTAGGCACTACCGTTTCCTGCATCCGTCTTGATGGCAAGGTCGAAAGCTTTAAAGTTGCTAAGCTCTTTACTTTCCACGGACTAGATAGAATTGAAACCAATCATGTTGATGGCGGAGATATCTGCGGTGTCGCCGGTCTTCCCGACATTATGGTTGGTGAAACTGTTTGCCCCGCTGATCATCTCGATGCTTTACCTCCTCTCCGTATTGATGAACCGACTATGAAGATGACCTTTGCCGCTAATGATTCTCCTTTCTCTGGACATGATGGAAAACTTCTCACTGCTCAGAAGATTCAGGATCGTCTTTATGAAGAATCCCAGCGTGATGTCTCCATGCGTTTTGAAATCAATGCTACTAGTGAGGCTTTCATTGTCACAGGCCGTGGCGAACTCCATCTTTCTGTCTTGATTGAAACTATGAGAAGAGAAGGCTTTGAGCTTCAGGTCTCTAAGCCGATGGTTATTACTAAGATTATCAATGGCGTTGAATGCGAGCCTTTCGAAGACTTACAGATTGATGTCCCTGATGAATATGCCGGTGCTGTCATGCAGCTAGTCGGTGGCAGATGCGCTGAGACTGTCAATATGACTGAAGAAAATGGTCAGACTAGACTTGTCTATGTCATTCCTTCTAGAGGTTTGATTTCCTTCATGAATACTTTCCTTACTATCACTAGAGGCTATGGTATTATCAACCATTCCTTCCGTGAGTATCGTCCTAAGATCAATAAGCCTATCGGACAAAGACAGTCTGGTGTTCTTGTCTCTACTGATTCTGGTATGTCTACTTCCTATGCCATCAAGTCAACCGAAGAGCGTGGCACTATGTTTATTGGGCCTGGCGTTGATGTCTATGAGGGTATGATTGTCGGCGAAAACAAGTATCAGAATGATTTAGCTGTCACTGTTACAAAGACTAAACCTAAGAACAATGAAAGAAACTCCAATAAGGATGTTACTATTGTTCTTAAGACTCCTCGAAGAATGTCTTTGGAAGATTGCTTGGACTACGTTAATTCCGATGAATTAGTTGAAGTAACTCCTAAGTCTATCCGTATGAGAAAGAAGATTCTCAATACTGAAGATCGTAAGAAGTACGAAGCTCATCATCCGGAAGAATTCTCTAAGTTCTAGAACTTAGGATATTGAATCAAATAAGCCTTTCTTGCTAAACAGGAAAGGCTTTTTTAGTATTTAATGAAATTACTTGTATTTATATGTATAACATTGTATTATGTTCCTGCTTGGGAGGTAAACATATGCCTATACATTGGTTTGGTAAGACGCCTAATGATGGAAATGCCAGTCTGTATATAAGTAACATTACTCTCAATAAAGTGGCTAGTGAGCCTCTTAATTCCGCCTATAAAGTCCAAGTGGGAATTGACGACAACAAGAATGTTGTAATTAAGCCATTATCGAAAAATCAGGTTGAAAGAGGTGATATACCGATTGATACTGTCTTTGATTATCAAGTTAAGAAAAGCTATTCCCGTATATGTTCTTCCGTTCTCATGAAAGATATTGCTTCTTCCTGCTCACTCACTTTATCAAAAGAGCCATTAAAGCTAAAGACTGAATGGAAAAGCTCTGATGGTTTGCTTATAATAGAAACCAACATGAAAGGAGTTGACTAAAATGGAAACGTGGATGTGGACAATTTGGCTTTCGGTCTTTGTCATTGCCCTTATAATTGAAGCTGTCGGTACTGACTTAGTTTCTATCTGGTTTGCTCTAGGTGGTTTAGTAGCCTTAGTCATCTCTTTGATTCCGGGAGTCTCTTGGTGGATTGAACTGATTGTTTTTACAGTCATATCCGTAGTTACTCTTATCTGCCTAAGACCCTTAGTCAGCAAATACCTTAAAAGAGATGTTATTAGCAGTAATATCGATGAAATCACACATAAGAAAGGTTTGATTACTAAAGCCGTTACTCCTCTTAATCCTGGCGAATGCAAAATCAATGATGTCCTTTGGACCGCTATTGCCAGTGATGAAAAAACCACCATCAAAGTCGGTTCAGTTATTGAGGTTCTAGCTGTGTCGGGTAATAAGCTAGTTGTCAAAGAAATCAAAGACGACTTAAACAAGGAGGCCAAGTAAAATGCAAGGCTGGCAAATTGCAGTTCTCGTTATCTGTATTATCTTCTTTATTATTCTTTTGATCTTTGTTTCAAATATTCGTATCGTCCGTCAGACTGAGAAATTCATTGTTGAAAGATTAGGTGCTTATCATGCTACTTGGAGTGTCGGTATTCATTTCCTGGTTCCTTTTGTTGACCATGTTGCTCATCGCATCTCCATGAAGGAACAAGTTAAGGATTTTGAGCCTCAGTCGGTTATTACTAAGGATAATGTCACCATGCAGATTGATACCGTTATCTTCTTCCAGGTGACTGATCCTAAATTATATGCTTATGGTGTTGATGATCCTATTGCCGCTATTGAGTACCTATCTGCTACTACCCTTAGAAACATCATCGGTGATCTTGATCTTGATGGCACCTTAACTTCTCGAGACATCATCAACGGCAAAATGAGACAGATTCTTGATGAGGCTACTGATCCTTGGGGTATTAAGGTTAACCGTGTTGAAGTAAAGAACATTCTTCCTCCTCAGGATATCCGTGATGCTATGGAAAGACAGATGCGTGCTGAACGTGAAAAGAGAGAAAAGATTCTCTTAGCTGAAGGTGAAAAGCAGTCGACTATTCTTATCGCTGAAGGTAAGAAGGAATCTATGATCTTAAATGCTGAATCTGAAAAGAGAGCAGCTATCCTTAAAGCTGAAGGTGATGCTGAAAGCTTAAGAGATATGAAGAAGGCTGAAGCTGATTCTATCAAGGTTATCCGTGATGCTGAGGCTGAAGGTATTAAGTCAGTCAAGTCAGCTAATGCTGACCAGGCTGTCTTAACTCTTCGCTACTATGAAGCTTTAGCAAAGATTGCTGACGGCAAAGCTACTAAGATCTTCATACCTGAAGATATGAAGGGAATAGCTAGTGCTGCAAGTGTCGTTAAAGAAGTAATCACTGAGAAGAAAGATGATCCAATTGAAGTAAAGGCTAAGAAATAAAGAACTGTCTCCCTAAAAAGGGAGACTTTTTCTTTGTTAGTGATTTTCATATTTCCCTTTATTAGCTAAAAATAGTAAAATAGATAATCATGGCAAGAAAAGAAATAATTGGCGTTGATTTAGGTACAGCCAACACCACCGTCTATTCATCGAATACCAATTCCATCGTTTTCTCTGAACCGACTTGTGTTGCTATTGATACCAATAGCCGCCAAGTAAAAGAAATTGGCTTTTTAGCTAGCAAAATTCAGGGTAAGACCCCCTATAACTATGATGTCATTTATCCGATGGAACATGGTCTAGTAGCAGATTCAGAAGCCTGCTATGAGTTTTTAAGCCGAGTCTTTGAGAAACTTCATCTTGATAAGTCTTTCCGTAATGCTTCTTTATTGTTTTCTGCTCCTTCAAGATGCTCAAAAGTAAATCGTAATGCCTTAATTGAAATAGGTAAAGCCTTGTCAGCTAAAGAAATCTTCATTGAAAGCCAAGCCAAATTAGCGGCTTTAGGAGCAGGCGAGAATGTCTATGCCCCTACAGCGACATTAGTCTGCAACATCGGAGCTGGCATTACTGATATTGCTGTTCTCTCCATGGGAGAAGTCGTGGCTGCTGATTCCACCTATATTTCAGGAAGAACCTTTGATGAAGCTATCCGCCGTTACATGGTTCAAAAGCAGCATCTTGCTATTGGCATGAGCAGCGCTGAATATGTGAAGATGAGAATAGGAACTGTCAGTTCAATTAGTGAAAACCGTTTAGTTGATGTTAAAGGCCGTGATACCGTGACTTCTCTCCCTTCATCAATGATTGTCTCCTCTGGTGAAATCTATAAGGTTCTAGAGCCTTTGACTGAATATATTGCTTTGAAGATTACTGATGTCATTTCTTCTATCCAGCCAGAATTAGCTGCTGATATTCTTAAAAACGGTCTTCTTCTTACTGGTGGCGGGGCTTTGCTTTCCGGCATGAAGGAATTCCTTTCATCTACTCTATCAATACCAGTCAGGATCATGAACAATCCTGAGAAAGCTGTTAGCTATGGTATGTCAGTCTATGTGAATCACTTAAATAAATAAAGAGGGTAATATAATGATTACTTTAATTGATTTGAAGAAAGCCAAAATGCAGGCTTTAAAAGAGCACGATTCCAATAAGCAGAATGTCTTAGGTGTCTTAATCGGTGCCTATCAGAAAGCTGAGATTGATAAGAGAGCTAAGAATGAAGAGATGAGCGATGCCGATATGGTTTCTCTTCTCAACAAGACCTTAAAAGAACTTGAAGATGAGAAAACTATGTATGCTTCCGCTAACCGACTAGATGATGTTAAGAATCTTGATTACCAGATTGGTATTGTCAAAACCTATATGCCCACTATGATGAGTGAAGACGACATTAAGAAAGTCATTGACGGTTTAGCTGATAAATCTATCAAGGGTATTATGATTGCTTTTAAGACTAAGTATGCCGGTAAAGCCGATATGGGATTAGTTTCTAAAGTTGCTAAGTCTTACCAAGGTAAGTGAATTATTATAGGCAGGCAAAACCTGCCTATAATTCATTGACAAAGCACTTCCTTTTCTCTAAACTATATAACGCTGTCTATTCTTGGGGGAATAGTTAAGTGGCATAACAGCGGTCTCCAAAACCGTTATTGAGAGTTCGATTCTTTCTTCCCCCGCCATCTGATTTGTATCCGAACCCTGTACATTCACCATTACGGGTTCGGTGTTACCATCAAACTTGATAAGTGGAACAAAATCCCTCAAGAGTTGGAAGGTAAATAGAAAAATGATCACCTCAGAAATGGGGTGATTTTTTGATTCAAATAGTAAACTTGTGTGAAAGTTTTTAGGCTCAAAAATGATAAAATAGTTATGGAGATTTAAAATGTCCAAATACAAAAGTATTGATTTATTTGCAGGCATCGGAGGAATCCGTCTTGGATTTGAGCAAGCGTTTAAAAAGGAAATAGAGACTGACTTTGTTTCCGAATGGGATGAATACTCGCCAAAAAACATATCGAGCTAATTTCAAGGATTCTTTTTCCATAGCTGGCGATTTTACTAAAATTAATGAGAAGGATATTCCTGATTTTGACATTTGTCTAGCTGGTTTCCCGTGTCAGGCTTTCTCATTAGCTGGAAAGCGAAAAGGTTTTGAAGATGATTACAAAGGAATGTGTCGAGGAACGTTATTTCTCGATGTAGCTAGAATATGTGAATTTCATAAGCCAAAAGTCATCTTTTGTGAGAACGTAAAAGGTTTTACGATTCATGACCATGGTAAGACTTTTCAAATAATCACTCATACTTTCGAGAGTCTTGGATACAAAGCCTTTTTTAAGATTTTGAATTCTAAAGATTTTGGTGTTCCACAGAATAGAGAACGTATTTATATTGTTTGTTTTAGAAATGATATCGCACCTGAAAAGTTTGATTTTCCTGAGCCATTAAAAAAGAAGACGTGTCTTCGTGATATTCTTGAGGAGGCACCAATACCCTCCAAATATTATCTAAGTGATGTATATGTAGAAACCTTGAAAAGACATAAAGCACACCACCAGTCTTTGGGTCATGGCTTTGGCAAAGAACCCCGAGCATCCGAAATGGACGGTATTGAAATTCATGATATGCTGCCAAAACAGATTCGACGAGATGGTAAATACGTTGCGGAAGATGGAAAACACCGAAAATAGCATCGGATGCTTTTTGCATGCAACAGAAATGGCCTCAGTGGCCGAATTCCGGGGAATCCATACATCAGGACGCTGTTTTTTCAAAGAGAAATATTCTTGCGATTGCCCTAAAACATTGCCATAAAGCCTTGAACTTTTTTAATTTTAGACTAAAATAAAATAGAGGTATAAAAATGAAAAGAAGCACTATTTCTAAAACTGCTTATATTTCTAACTTACTTCCAATAATAGGCCTGATTATATTAAATTTTTGCCCAATTATGGTTGTTAAACGCGCACCATCTGTTTCCGTTAGAGTCGATTCTTTGGTATGTCCGTTTTTAACTCCTTATTCTGTTTCAACTATTTTTTTGCTTTTGATCCCTCTTATTTTATATTTGCTTCTAACTATTATTTCTTTCTTTTTGCAAAATAAGTGGTTAAATTTTTTAGAACTGGTATTCTCAATTTATGTTTTGATTGTATCCATTTGCTTGATGTTTGTATTTAAATTCACCTTGTTAGGTGTTATTTTTGGGGTGTTTTTAACAGTGTTGATGGTTGCCATATCCGCTTTTAAAATCTATATAAACAAATATGAAAGGAAAAATAAATGAAGAAACAAAGTTTACTCGTTGTGATTACAATTCTTACTTCTCTTGGAACATCTAATGTGATGTCTCATAATAAGACTTTATATCTTAATAATTCGAATACATTTGAAATTAAAAATGGGGAAATACAACCACTGGTGTGCTAGGGCCTCTTTTTCTCCTTCCTCTTTATGC
>ENA-UOOE01002775-UOOE01002775.1-fermentation-metagenome-genome-assembly--contig:-NODE-2775-length-12045-cov-55.954045_pt1 | contig 12045 bp, 10 predicted proteins | sample MGYA00245776_ERZ724021 | MGnify/ENA primary metagenome ERZ724021 (study PRJEB28704, sample SAMN03018321) | fermentation metagenome | biome: anthropogenic terrestrial biome; feature: soil...
GTCACTTTGGCCAGCGTGTATTATTAGCGCTCACGCCAGCAACGCTACCGCGAACGCTACCGCGAACACTACCGCGAGTTCTTCCGCGCCTATTCTATCAGTTACTGCATTGATACCTGCCAGAGTCTTTGTGTTATGCACGCCAGGCGGTCAGATCAGGAGGATTTGGTTCTAGCATCGAGGTACCACAACCGCGAAATGCAAGGAGGATTCCATCATCTTGAGTAGGACTAGCGTACTTATCGTTGATGATTCTGCGTTTTTCAGGCAGGTTCTGGAGGACCTTATTAGCAGCGATCCGAACATAACAATTGCTGGACACGCCCGTGACGGAATTGAAGCGATCGAAAAGATAAGTCAGTTAAGACCCGATGTTGTCACTCTAGACTTCGAAATGCCGCGATTAGATGGACTGGGTTGTCTGACCAAAATAATGGATCAATTCCCGACTCCGGTAATCATGATTAGTTCATGGGCAACCGAAGGCGCTGAAATGACGATGCGTGCGCTCGAATTGGGCGCAGTCGATTTTATTGCCAAGCCATCTGGCGCAATAGAAGATAAGGTGTTATCAGCCAAGGAGCTCATTTTCAAGATCAAAGTAGCGGCGCGCGTTAATATGAGTCGGATGGCCCGCAGCCACACTGCGCGGAAAACAATTCCCGGATTCACCGCTGATGGTTGTGATGTCATTATCATTGGTACTTCTACTGGCGGGCCCAAGGCGCTGCAGGTCATTTTGGAAGCACTGCCATATCCGGTTCCCGTTCCAATCGTAATCGCGCAGCATATGCCGCCGGGCTTTACCGCCGCTCTGGCTGGACGTTTGAATATCACGACTCCCCATAGTGTTAAAGAATTAGCCAATGGCGAAGTACTGAAGGAAGGCTGGGTATACATCTGTCCTTCCGGGCTGCAGACAGTACTCGATAAAAGTGGCAGGGATCTCATTGCGCGAACCGCGGATATGCCGAAACAGATTTACAAGCCAAACATTGACATATTGAATGCTTCGGCCGCGCAGGTTTTGGGTAAACGTGTGGCTGCGGTAATCCTCACTGGCATGGGATCAGATGGCGCCAATGGGATGCTGGAAATCAAGAAGGCCGGTGGCATCACTCTGGCGGAATCTGAGCAAAGCTGCGTGGTCTATGGTATGCCCAAAGCTGCCATTGATCTGGGCGCTGTCCAAATGCAGGCTCCGCTGGAAGAGATGGCGGACACGCTCGTGGCAGCATTACGCAAAAAGTGATTAGAAAGGTCGCTCATAGTCCTGTTTGACACCAAAAGGATTTTATATACTTATGGCGAAAATTCTGAGAGAGGAGGCGGTACATATGCTCATTACCTCCGAAAGGACGGCAGCCCTCAGATGTCCATTATGCGGAAGGCTTAACGTGAGTTCTTTTACAGTGTTCGATTTCGGTCAGGAGCATTCGCTAAACCTCGAATGCCATTGTGGATTTGTTTTCCTGATTATTGATACCACAGATTTTCACGATTATGTGTTGCAGTTGCCATGCCTTATTTGCGAAAGCACTCATTATTCGCGCATTCAACATCAGGAGCTTTGGGAAAGTCCGGTTTACAAACTCTCTTGCCCTGAGCATGAGGCTGTGATGGGATACATCGGCAACGAGCAGGAAATCAGGCAGTTAATTGACGAAGGAGCTAAAGATCCGGAGAGTATTATCAATGATGAAGGCTTCAACGATTATTTTAAGGCTCCTGAAATCATGTACCAAATTATGGGACAGCTACACGCCATCGCCAACCGGGGCGATTTGTACTGTTCTTGCGGGCAAACAGAGATTAACGTTGAAGTCTACCCCGACCGACTTGAATTGCATTGCACCGCCTGCCGCAGCCTGACCATTGTCTACGCCGAAAATGCGGAAGACTTGCAGGCAGTCATGGACGCCAGAGTGATTGAACTGACCGAAAAAGGTTTTACCAGCATAGATTCCAGTGCCTTCCGTTCGCGTAACGCGCGCAGCCAAAGAAAGGCGGACCCGATTGACAACACCTGATCTGGCAACAGCTGATAAGAACATAGGTCGGCCTGGTCCATCCACATCCTTTTCTAACCTGATCCTTTTCTGGCTTGCATCCCGAATAACCTCCGGCCTTTTGATGTATAATTCAATCAGGTTCTACTTCTGTTTCTTTTTCGCCCTCGCCTGGGACATCTGGGACATATGAGCACTGCCCGCCATGCGATCAGCAGATTAAACCGGTGTATGTTCGCACATGCACTTTGCATGTCATAATATAGATAGTTGTCTGTACTCTGAACTATATAGAAGTGGGGTGGCTGAATGACGCTCCGGGATTTGGAGCATAAAACATTGACGGAATTGACCGAGATGGCTGCTGAATACGAAATTCCCAACGTTGCCAAGTTGCGCAAACGTCAGGTGATTGAGGCTATCATGCAAGCTCAGGCGCAGAAGGACGGAATGGAATATACCAAGGGTGTATTAGAGATCTTGCCTGACGGGTTTGGGTTTCTCAGAAGGGGCGATTACGCACCCAGCAACGAGGACATCTACGTTTCTGTCTCTCAAATTCGCCGCTTTATGCTCAGGACGGGCGATACTGTATCCGGGCTGGTCCGGCCGCCGAAAGATAGTGAAAAATACCATGCACTCCTCAGAGTGGAGAGAGTCAACGATTTGGATCCGGAACAATCTTCCGGACGCAAACCTTTTGAAGATTTGACCCCCATTTATCCCAACCGCCGTTTACTTCTGGAAACAGATCCGAAAGAAATTGCGATGAGGTTAATGGATGTCATCTCCCCAATCGGCAAAGGCCAGAGAGGCATGGTTGTCTCGCCTCCCAAAGCTGGCAAAACTACGCTCCTCAAAAATATTGCCAACAGCCTGACTACCAATCATCCGGAACTGGAGCTGATCGTACTCCTAATCGATGAACGTCCGGAAGAGGTTACTGATATGCAGCGCTCCGTGCACGGCGAAGTGATCAGTTCGACTTTTGATCAGCCATCTGAAAACCATGTGCGCGTGGCGGAACTGGTGCTGGAACGCGCCAAACGCATGGTCGAAAGTGGACGGGATGTTGTCATTTTACTGGACAGTATTACGCGGCTTGCCAGAGCCTATAATCTGGTTGAACCTCCTAGCGGAAGGACGTTATCGGGCGGTGTGGATCCGAGCGCCTTGCACAAACCGAAACGGTTTTTCGGCGCTGCCAGAAATATTGAGGAAGGCGGTAGCCTGACAGTGATGGCAACCGCGCTGGTGGAAACCGGCAGCCGCATGGATGAAGTTATTTTTGAAGAATTCAAGGGCACCGGCAATATGGAAGTGCATCTTGATCGGAAACTGGCTGATCGGCGCATCTTCCCGGCCATCGATATCATGAGAAGCGGCACCCGCAAGGAAGAGCTCTTGTTGGATAATGAAGAACTGGAAGCGATGTGGGTAATTCGCAAAGTACTCGGTTCCATGGGAGCGCCTGAAACTATGGAACTGCTTTTAGACCGCCTCAGTCATACCAAGACAAATCGCGAGTTTCTCAAAATGATCATCAATTCATCTTTTGCCGAGAACGCCCGGCAGAGTATATCCTAACTGCAGCGCGCAGGTATCAATTGTGTCAGGGGGGAGTTTCATGCTTGGGCAATTAGGCAAAAAGGTGCATATCATTGGTATTGGCGGGGCCAGACTGAGTTCGCTCGCTAAAATACTGCTTAGTAAAGGCTATCAGATCACCGGTTCGGATGCTTCTGAATCGCGATTTACCGAAGCGATTCGCCGCCTGGGTATTACGATCTATACCGGGCATGAAGGTAATCAGGTTGAAAAAGCGGATTGGGTGGTTTATACTACTGCCGTTGGCGAAAACAATCCGGAGCTTGTGAAAGCTCGCAGCCTCAACCTGCCGGTCTTGGAAGGTGCCGAATTGCTGGGGTTATTAATGGGTGATGCTGAAACTGGAGTGGCCATCGCCGGTACTCATGGCAAGACGACCACCACCGGAATGGCATCCCTGGCCTTATTGGAAGCCGGAGTAAACCCAACGATTATGATTGGCGGGGACTTCGATCCGATTGGCGGCAATGCCAGAGTCGGCGGTACTCAGGTGTTTTTAGCGGAAGCCTGCGAGTTTCGGGAAGCGTTCCTGCGTCTGAAACCGACGATCGGCGTAATTACTAATATTGACTGGGATCATCCCGACTGTTTTCCTACTTTGGACAGCGTTGCGGCGACGTTCAGGAAGTTCGTCGCGTTGCTGCCGTCGGACGGCATCCTGATTGTCTGCGGCGATGATCCATTAGCCGCGGCACTTGCTGATGAAGTAGACTGCCAAACCTTGAGATATGGCTTTGCAGAGAATAACGACCTGATCGCCAGTAATCTGCATGCTCGGGAGCCGCTCGGACAGACTTACCAATTAAGCATTGGCGGTCGCGACCTTGGTACTGTGACGCTCGCGGTGCCCGGCTGCCATAATGCGCTGAACAGTTTGGGAAGTCTGGCGGTTTGTCACGCATTAGGCCTTGATTTGGCAAAGCCGATTGCAGCATTGGCCTCTTTTCTGGGAGTGCACCGTCGTTTTGAAATCAAAGGTCAGGTTGCCGGCATTACGATTGTTGACGATTATGCCCATCATCCTTCGGCAGTGCGCCTGACGCTCTCAACGGCCAAAGAACATTTTCGGGGTAGGATTTGGTGCGTATTTCAACCACATTTGTACAGCCGTACCAAATACCTGTTTGGCGAATTGACCAATGCGTTCGGGGATGCCGACCACGTAGTTTTTACCGATATTTATGCTGCCCGTGAAGCCGATCCTGGCGATATCTCGTCTGCAGTTTTGGCGCAGGAAACGGCCAAGCATCATCCGGCTGTACACTATTTCGGTGGGTTGCAGGAGACGGCAGTCCAGCTCACGCCGCTGCTAAAGTCCGGGGATCTTGTGATTACAATGGGCGCGGGAGATATCACCAACCTGGGCGGACAATTATTAGTAACGTTGGCATAAAATACCTAATTCCGAAAAAATGATACTTTTGGTGAGTCGGCGGGGTAAGGCGTGGAGTTGCCCCGCTTTTTTTTATTGGCTGGGAACAAATGGTCATCATAAAACATGGCAAGAATGTAAAAATTAATACAAAGCGTCATTGTTTCATCGTGCCGGAAGAAATACACTCCGTTTTTACAGCGGAATTGATAGCGGCATTAATAGCGACATTGATAGCGGGATTGTTAGCGGCACATGAAATGACGGGAGGGTTTAGATGAGTTTACACTTGCGTCGCCTGTTGGCGTTAGTGCTAGCCCTTAATCTGGGAGCCGTCGTAACGATCAAAGAAGTCCCGCTGCGGCAGGTAATGGGGCAGGCGGTGGCGGTACAGGCAAAACTGCCCTGGCTCCTGAGCCGGAGCGGCACACAGCAGAGGCGTAAACCTGGTCAACCTGTTCTGGGTCTAGCGGTCTACAACCGTTTGCCAAAATCAGTGCCAGCGCCTGAGGCCACTGTCGAGTACAATTTGCCATGTATGCATCTGGTCAGGGAGGGAGAAAGTCTGTCTCTAATCGCCAGCGCACTCGGGACTGTGCCGCAGGCAATCATGCGCGCCAATAATCTGGAGGATCCTAATGAGATTATTACAGGAACTTATCTCTTCATCCCTCAACCTTCTTCTTCAGAACTGCAGATTGTGGCCGTTAGCCAAGGGGACACGATCGCCGATTTATCTCAGAAATATGGTCTGACCAGCGAAGCGCTTTGCCGTCTTAACGGCTTGGAGGATCCCGAGGGCATCGCGGCGCGGCAGCAATTAGTCGTTCCGTCAATGACAATTGACTGGCCACGACCGACAGTTAGCAGATCATTGCGCACCGCCACTGCGTCGTCCATGGCATTTGCCTGGCCGGTCTCCGGTATGTTAACCTCACTGTATGGGTGGCGCAATGATCGCATGCACTATGGGATCGATGTGGCGGCCCCGGCTGGTACGTCTGTAAAAGCAGCTGCGGACGGCGTTGTTGAATCAGCCGGCTGGAGGGGCAGTTATGGGTTGCTAGTGGTTATTCTTCATAAGGATGATTGGCGCACCTATTATTCTCATAACGCACAAATCCTTGTGCAAGAAGGGCAATCAGTATCAAGCGGGCAGGTGATCGCAGTGGTCGGTTGTACCGGCAGGGCCACTGGCAATCATCTGCACTTTGAAGTACATCGGGGCGAACAGCGGCTGAACCCGCTGACTGTCTTACCGACCAAGTGAGTCGCCCTCGCCTCGCCAATAAAAGAGGCCTGCTTCTCTGGACAGCCCGGCAAGAAAAGGCTGTCTTTTTTTGTCGATTGCGGCTCGATCGCGAGCCTATCTGGGAATGATGAAAATAGTTGACATCAAAATTCGAAGTGATATAATTTAGTCAATGGTCAGGAAAGGTCAGACATAATCACGAGGAGGGTTTTGCGTGGGCTCGCTGTCAGACTTTATCGAGCAATATTTAAGGCAGATGCTTGCTGCTGCGGGCACAAACGCTATTGAGATTCAGCGGCGAGAACTGGCGCGCATTTTTCGCTGCTCACCCTCGCAGATTAACTATGTTCTCGAAACGCGCTTTTCAAACGAGCAAGGCTTTATTATTGACAGCAGGCGTGGCGGCGGGGGCTATATCAGAATTCGCCAGATCCCTTTTGATGGCAGCCTGCTGGAGTTTATTGAGGAAATGACGGAAGGTGCGCTTAGTAGCCAAGAGGCAGATACCTTACTGGTGCGCTTGCAGGACGATGGATCTCTGGATGAACATTCTGCCGCTATTATTCGGACGGTGCTTTACAGACAGACTGAGACAGACGGCGGCGGCGGCGGAGACGACGACTGCGATTCCGAAGATGACATGAATGATGTTTTGCGCGCCAAGGTGCTGCGCGCGATTTTGGAAGTAATGATGGCGCTGAACGAATAGGAGGGAAAAGGTATGCTTTGCGAAGAATGCCACAAACGACAGGCAGTAGTGCATTTCACTAAGATTGTCAACAACGAGAAAACCGATTATCATTTCTGCGAAGAATGTGCGCGTCAAAAATCCGAGGAATTGGGCCTAATCATGAAGCCCCATTATACAATGCAGAATTTCTTTACAGGTCTATTAGGGGCTGATACCGAGAATGTCTTCGTGACGCAGCCGGACTATGATACGTACAAATGCAACTCTTGCGGTCTGACCTTTACTGATTTTCGACGTACTGGCAGATTGGGCTGCGGTAGTTGTTATGAGGCATTCAATGATAGCCTGGATCCGTTGCTGCGCCGCATGCACGGTGCCTCCAAGCATACTGGTAAGGTGCCGAAACGGACCGGGGGCACGCTCAGAGTCCGCCATGAAATTGAGGCTTTGCGCGGCAAACTGGCCGAGGCCATCCGCATGGAAGAGTATGAGCAAGCTGCCAGACTGCGGGACCAAATCCGCGAGCTGGAAAAAGACCAGGCTTAAGGGGGGTGTCCGTTAATGTGGATTGAAAATGCCCGTAAAATATTGCCGGCCTGGGCCAAAAACGGCGGCGATCAGACTGATGTTGTGCTCGCCAGCCGGGCCCGACTGGCTCGTAATCTTCAAGATTTGTCCTTCCCCGGCCACGCCTCGGAAGCTACTATGAAAGAAGTCTTGCGGCGCGTGGAGCAGGCCGTTAACGCTATCAGAGCAGATCACAGCCCTTTGAAGCTGACCCGCATGGAAGACCTGCCACTGCTGGAACGTCAAATTCTAGTCGAAAAGCATCTGGTCAGCCCGCAGCATATTGAGCGCCCGCAGCACAGGGCTGTGATACTAAACGCGGATGAAAGTGTCTCGACAATGGTCAATGAAGAGGATCATCTGCGCATTCAGGCGATTCTCCCCGGCCAGCAGATTAGTGAGGCTACTGCGGCGGCTGATAAAATGGATGATCTGCTCGAAGAACGGCTGGATTATGCGTTTCATGAGGAAAAGGGATATTTGACAGCCTGTCCGACCAATACCGGCACAGGTATGCGCGTATCAGTAATGGTCCACCTGCCGGCGCTTTCAATGATTGACCAGACCAGGAGATTGTTATCGGCACTCAGTCAGATCGGTTTGAACGTCCGGGGGATTTATGGCGAAGGTTCGGAAGCGTATGGCGACATTTATCAGATATCCAACCAGATGTCATTGGGACGCACTGAGGAAGAGATTCTGTACAACCTTCAGACTGCCTGTGCCCAGCTGGTTGAGAGCGAGCGGACGGCACGCGATGCAATCGTGAGGGACTCCAAGCTTCAAGTAGAGGATAAAGTCTGGCGTGCTTTTGGGACACTCTCCCAGGCCAGGCTGCTGACATCCGAAGAAGCACTCCGGTTGACGTCTGATGTTAAGCTCGGGACGGATCTCCAAATTATACCTGATATGAAGAGCATTTACCTAAAAGAATTATTGTTTGTCACCAGCCCCGGCATATTACAGAAAATAATCGGGCGGGAAATGAGCCCTGGTGAACGTGATCAGTACCGGGCGATGCTGGTGCGAGATCTTGTTAATCCCAATAAGTAGATCGTTTGTTTGGAGGTGTTTGTTAATGAATGCAAGATTTACAGAACGTGCCCGCCGTGTGGTTTACCTGGCACAGGAACAAGCCAAGCGGCTCAATCATAATGTGGTCGGGACGGAGCATCTGCTGCTGGCCCTGGTAGTAGAAGGCCAGGGAGTGGCGGCTAAAGCCCTTGAGTCATTGGGGCTTAGTATGGATAGAATTCAGGGCGAAGTGGAGCGGATTATCGGCATTGGAGAAATTCCTGCTTTGGGAGTCATCCCTCAAACGCCGCGGGCCAAGAGAGTCCTGGAACTGGCGTTGGATGAGGCGCGTAACTTGGGGCATAATTACGTTGGGACCGAGCACATCCTGCTAGGTCTAATCAGAGAAGGTGAAGGTGTCGCTGCTCAGGTTCTTAAGAATTTGGGGGCGGATCTTGATAAGGTACGCAATCAAGTGATCACGTTGTTGGGCGGGACGGTTGGTGTCGGCGCTGTCGGAGGCGCGTCTTACGGCAATAGCAATGCCACCCAGACGTTGAACCAGTACGGCCGCGATTTGACGGTACTGTCGCATCAAGGCAAGCTGGATCCGGTCATTGGCCGGGATAAAGAGATCGAACGCGTCATTCAAGTACTCAGTCGGCGTACTAAGAATAACCCGGTCTTAATCGGAGAACCCGGGGTCGGTAAAACAGCTGTGGCTGAAGGGCTGGCCCAGAAAATCATTGCCGGTAATGTTCCCGAAGTGCTGAAAAACAAGCGGGTTGTAACCCTTGATATGGGTTCGCTGGTGGCTGGCTCCAAATACCGTGGGGAATTCGAGGAACGGCTGAAAAAGGTAATGGACGAGATCCGTGAGGCCGGCGATGTCATCTTGTTTATTGATGAGATGCACACTTTGGTCGGGGCGGGTGCTGCAGAAGGGGCCATTGACGCCGCTAATATTCTGAAACCGGCGCTGGCACGCGGTGAGCTGCAGTGCATCGGTGCCACCACTATTGATGAATACCGCAAGTATGTTGAAAAGGATGCTGCCCTGGAGCGTCGGTTCCAGCCGATTGTGGTCGGTGAGCCGACGAAGGAAGAAACCATATTGATTCTGGAAGGTCTGCGTGATCGCTATGAAGCGCACCACCGCGTTAAGATTACCGACGAGGCGATTAAGAGCGCGGTGATGCTCTCGGATCGCTATATCTCGGATCGGTTTTTGCCGGATAAGGCGATCGACCTGATTGACGAGGCGGCTTCCAGAGTGCGTCTGAATACTACCATGGCTCCCCCGGACTTAAAAGACCTGGAAGAACAGGTGCAAACCCTGCAGAAAGAGAAAGAGTCTGCTATTCAAAATGAGGAGTTTGAGAAGGCTGCCCAACTGCGTGATAGCGAACAGAAGTTGCGGTCCAGTCTTGACGAACAGCGCCGGGATTGGCAGGAAAAGCGCGGCATGTCAGAGTCGTTTGTTACGGAGGATGATATTGCCCATATCGTGTCTAGCTGGACTGGAATTCCAGTAGTCAAACTGGCGGAAGAGGAAAGCGAGAAGCTGCTTAATCTGGAACAGGTGCTCCATGAAAGGGTTATTGGACAGGATGAAGCGATTCATGCCATTTCCACGGCGGTGCGGAGAGCACATGCCGGATTGAAGGATCCTAAACGCCCCATCGGTTCGTTCATCTTCCTGGGGCCGACCGGGGTTGGCAAAACAGAGTTGGCGCGTGCGCTGGCTGAATCGTTGTTCGGCGATGAGAATGCCATGATTCGACTTGATATGTCCGAGTATACCGAGCGTCATACAACCGCCCGTCTGATTGGTGCGCCGCCGGGATATGTCGGCTATGATGAAGGCGGACAGCTGACCGAGAGAGTGCGCCGTAAACCTTATTCGGTAGTGTTGCTTGACGAAATTGAGAAGGCCCACCCGGAAGTTTTCAACGTCCTGCTGCAGCTGCTGGAGGATGGGCGGCTTACCGACGGCAAGGGTCGCACGGTGGACTTCAGAAATACGGTCATCATCATGACGAGCAACGTTGGTGCCAACCTGATTGACAGGCAGAGTACGGTCGGGTTCCGCGAGCGTGGCGAAGACGATGAGACGGAACGCAGTGAATATGAGGATATGAAGCAAAAGGTGCTCGATGAATTGAAGCATACTTTCCGGCCGGAGTTTCTGAACCGGATTGACGAAGTAATCGTATTTCATGCCCTTAACAAAGAGCATATTGCACAGATTGTCGACCTGATGCTGGAATCGCTGCGCAAACAGCTCCAAGAAAAAGAAATCTCGCTGCAGGTAAGCGATGCTGCTAAGGAAGTGCTCGCCAAGGAAGGTTATGATCCCAATTTTGGTGCCAGACCTTTGCGCCGCGCAATCCAGCGGCTGATTGAAAATGGCCTTGCAGAGGAAATTCTCAAAGGCCGGTTCCAGGAAGCCGCCCATGTGCTGGTGGACGCAGAAGGCGGTGCCATTGTATTCCGGGATGCGGAGCAAGTAAAGGCATAAGTACTGGAGACTGGTGGGCATCCGCTGCTGGAAAGTGGATGCCCCTTTTTGATAACGAGTGTTTTTCAGAAGGAAAATAATAGCTAAACGGTGAAATAACTTAGATAAACCCGATTTTGAAAACTCGATTTGCAGATCGATTTTTAAACCGGTTTTGGAGGATACGCCGTTGGAGATTCTTCGGGAGATCGGTGAGTGGTTGATGCAAGCCGACCCAGTCTTAATATATCTGTTTATTGCCGGTTACGCTATTTTAGAGGTTGTGTTCCCACCGTTTCCAGGGGATGTGCTGGTGGTTTTTGGTGGCTATCTGGCTGGTCGGCGTGGTTTGCCGGCGTTCTGGATGATTATCGCCGGGATAGTAGGCTGCATGGTTGCTTTGTTTGGCGCTTATATGCTGGGCCGCTTTGGGCGGGATCTGATTGCGAAAAGCCGCTTTTTGCACAAGTATATTCCTCCAAAATCCTTGCAGCAGGCGGAAGGCTGGTTTGTGCGTTACGGCAAGTGGATCCTGATTATTTCGCGTTTTTTGCCTGCGATCCGGTCTCCGCTGGTGGTTGTGGCCGGAATGGCCAAAACCGAACCGGTCTCATCAATGATCCTCCTGTTGATCAGCGTCTCCGTAAATGTCACGATCATGGTAATGGGCGGCAAATTGTTGGGAGAAAACTGGAGTCTGGTCGTCGACTGGTTGTCATATTTCGGCTGGGCCTTGCTGGCGTTGTTAGCGATTCTATTGCTGATTTGGCTTATTGGCGTTGCCCGGCGCAGAAAGGCCGGTGCCGGTTCGGATGACGAAGGATAAAGTTGCGTATGTCTGTAATGAGTGCGGCTATGATAGTTCGAAATGGATGGGACGCTGCCCGGCATGCCAGAGCTGGAATTCGATGGTAGAATTTAAAATTCCGGCCAGGGCGGTGGGCGGCAAAAGTGCAAGTGCAAATGCAACCGCAACCGCAACCGCAACCGCTAACAAGGGTGGCCGTTTGCAGAGCATTACCGATATTGCAG
>ENA-UOOE01002777-UOOE01002777.1-fermentation-metagenome-genome-assembly--contig:-NODE-2777-length-12041-cov-6.401719_pt1 | contig 12041 bp, 11 predicted proteins | sample MGYA00245776_ERZ724021 | MGnify/ENA primary metagenome ERZ724021 (study PRJEB28704, sample SAMN03018321) | fermentation metagenome | biome: anthropogenic terrestrial biome; feature: soil; material...
GAGGTGACTTTTGGTAAACATAATTATTTCAATTTATCCCTATTGATCAATTTTCCTAATGAGTTTTATTGTCTTCTATTTCTTTTAATAAAGAATATACCAGCTTCCGCTCACTTTGATTTAGACCAGATAGTGATAATGTTTGGCCTTCGTCCATACAAAGAAGATAATCAGTGCTTACATGCCATAAGAGTGCCATTTTAATTATGTACTGTGTGCTGGGCATATTAAATCCAAGTTCCCAACCATTAACACTGGAGCGAGAAACACCTAAAAGCGCTGCCAGCCCTTTTTGGGAAAGTTTATTCTTTTTTCGCAGTTTTTTAATACGATCCGCAACTGGCATTTTTTCACCTCCACAGTTTTGACATTCTTATTATACCGTTAGTCAGACTATATTGTCAAATAATGTATAAAAAGTTTTCGATTGTAATACTTTTTTAAAGATTATATTATGAGGAGAAAGGTTAGAATTTGTAAATGAAGATGGCTAGAGCTCCATTATACCGAGAGTGGGATTTCTTCTGTGCATGTCCCGAATGAGCTTGATCACTGCCGCGTATGCTGATTCGGGTTGCTGTGAGGGCGCCTGGAACGGCAGCAAGCGATTTGCAAGGTACTGTCATAGCGCGACCTCCAGAAGTAGCTGTAGGATCGGCACCAGCTGTATTTCCGGCTGGTCCGGCTGACACTGAATTTTTCAATGCAGCGTATAAGGTGTATGTCTTGTGTTATGCTGTTCATACGGGAATGGGCATTCCGTTAGGCTGAATTTCGTTTGGTAACTTAATCCTAAACGATATGTCCCATTCCCGCTCGTTTTCTATATTTGTCCAATATGTATTGTGGTCATACATAAAATTTATAATTAAATATAGATATTCTATTGACATGCACTAAATAAGATGATATAATTTCATAAGAATATATATTATGAAACTAATTTACACGAAATTAACTTACAAGAAATTATTTGCGAAGGATGGTTACCTCTTTTGAAGACTCCGAAATTATTAATTGAAATCAGAAGCAAATATCCTGAAATGAACCCAGCAATGAAACAAATAAGTAATTTTATGCTTGAGAATTACGACAGATCCGTGTACATGAGCTTAAGTGAAATCGCTCAGCAAAGCAAAGTTAGTGATGCGTCCGTCACAAGGTTTATTCGAAAACTCGGATTTAAAAATTTCAAATCTTTTCAAGTTGAACTTGCCAAATCACTTCTATCAGATGAAGAAAAAAAATCGGTTTACGGCGGAGTGGTTGCAGGAGACAATGTACATACAATTTGTGAAAAGGTCTTTCATAGCAATATGCAAATTCTTCAAGATACTTTTAATATTTTAGATTATAAATTAATCGATAAAATTTCGGAATTGATCTTAAAAGCGCGCAAAGTGCTTTTTTGGGGAGAAGGACGTTCCTTTATAACAGCGAAAAGCGGACAACTTCGCTTATATCGTTTAGGGATTATTTGCACAAGTTCTTCTGACCCTCACGAGCAAGCAGTGGAGTCCTGTATGGTAGGTCCTAATGATATTGTATTTGGAATCAGCAATTATGGTCGTTCAGATTCGGTTATACGTAACATCACGAGAGCTCGTGGAAACGGTGCAAAAACGGTAGGGATTACAAGTGTACAGAATTCTCCATTAACTAAATGTGTGGATTTTATCCTTTATTCTGCAATTAATTCTAACGATCAGCAACAAGAAATTTTTGAACCCTCTTGCGAAAATCTTGCTCAAATTGCTATTTTGGACTGTATTTATATCGCGACTCTTTTAAAAAAACCAGAAAAGGCCATGGCTTGTCTATATAGAACTTCAAATGCCTTAAATCAAGAACGTATTCGATAACAATGTTTCAGGAGGATGGGAATGTATTTAATGGGGATTGATGTGGGAACTTCCAGCTGCAAAATAGCTGTCTTTGATTTAGAAGGGAACATGCATACTCACGCCGCTCAGGAGTATTCCTTGAATTATCCTTCCAGTGGGGAAATGGAACTAGACGCTGAAGAAGTATGGATTGCCGTTGGTAAATGCATAAAGTTGTGTGGTTGTATGTTTGATCTCAAGATGGTAAATGCCATTGCAGTGTCTTCCCAAGCGGAAGCCATTATTCCAATTGATCGACGAGGTCAAGCATTATGTCATACTCCTGTCACTTTTGATTACAGAAATGAAAACGAATACCAATGGTTTTTGAATCATATCGATCCTATACGTATCCTAAAAATAACAGGTGCACCGCCTCATCCAATGTTTTCAGCCACAAAAATTCTATGGCTGAAAAACAATCGTCCAAAGATTTACAATACCGCTTGGAAATTGCTCTGCTTTAGCGACTTTATTGCTTTTCGTTTAGGAGCAAAACCTTGCATGGATTATTCTCTCGCTTCACGTACCCAGCTTTTTGATATTAGTCTAAAAAAATGGTCCAGGGAGATTCTCGATAAATGTGGAATTTTGGAAAAGAAACTTCCTAAAGTGGTCGCCTCTGGCACTGTAATTGGTTCCATATCTCCAGAAAACGCAATGCAGTTCAGCTTCTCCGAAAACTGTAAAATTGTTTCAGGTGGTCATGATCAGCTTTGTTGCTCGCTTGGTACAGGGGTGCTTCAGGAAGGAAAACTAATGGATTCGCTGGGCACAACAGAAAGCATGGTATGTGTTGGCGATAAGTTTACATTTTCTTCAAACCGACTAAAAAACAAGATTGCATGTTCTATTTATCCAGTCAATAATCTCTACGCCTATATGACCTTTCTAACAAATTCAGGTTCTTTGTTACGCTGGCTAAAAAATGATATTTTTTGTTCTACTGATGAAAATTTTTATTTTCATATGGATAAAAATATAGAAAAGAATTATCAATACCCTTGCAATGTTATGGTTTTGCCTTACTTTTCTGGGGCTGGTACGCCTTCGCTTGACTATCACGCAAAGGGTTTGATCTCAGGGCTAACACTCGATACAAAGAGGAGCCAGATTTATCAGGCTATGATAGAAGCAACCTGCATGGAAGAAAGAGTGAATCTTGCAAATATGGAAGAAGCTGGAATTAAAATAGAAGAACTGCGGTGTATTGGAGGAGGTGCTAGGTCGGATATTTGGCTGAGGATCAAAGCGGACATCACCGGACGCAAAGTAGAATCGATGGAAATAAACAACGAAGGAGGGTGCTTAGGGGCTGCAATTTTGGCTGGCCTTGGAATTGGTGCTTTTCAAAATGCTGCAGAAGCAGTGGAACGCTTTGTGAAAGTAGGCAGGACCTATCTGCCAGATTCAGAAATGCATCGCAGATATGGAAAAAAATATCAGGACTATATTATGATGTGCCAAAAGTACAACCCAAAAAGGCCATAGAATTTCTTCGAACAACTGAAATTCGATGTAGCGAGTTCTACAGCAGATTTTAAATACAGAATGGAGAGAAAAAATGAAAGCAGCAGTTGTCCAAAAAATCAGGCATGCAGTGATAACAGACATCTCAGATCCGGTCGTCAAGGAAGGAAGCATGAAGGTCCGGGTAGAAGCCTGTGCAGTCTGCGGTTCGGACCTTCGCATCTTTCTGAAAGGTGACCCAAGAGCCACATTCCCAAGAATTATAGGTCATGAGATCGCGGGGACTATTGCCGAGGTTGCCCCCGGACTCACTGGCTTTACGGTGGGAGAACGCGTGGCGATTGCTCCAGGACATGGATGTGGAAAGTGCAAATATTGTAAAAATGGGATGGGAAATGTCTGTATCCATCCGCAGCCAAGCATTGGATATGCCAGTTCCGGCGGATTCGCTCAGTATATTGTCCCTCCCGCTAACGTTGTCGAAAACGGATTTGTCAATAAAATACCTGACAATCTGACTTTTGAGCAGGCCAGTATGGCTGAGCTTCTCGCCTGCTGCATCAATGGGCAGGAGCGTGCCCAAGTGGGAAATGGGGACACAGTGCTTATTATCGGTGCCGGACCCGCTGGCTGCATGCATATCCAACTTGCAAGAGTAAGGGGAGCATCTAAAGTAATGATTGCCAACCGATCTGCAGGGCGGCTACAGATGGCTGTGGATAGGTTCCATCCTGATGCTGCTTTTACCGAACAGGGTGACGCACTAGTCCAAAAAGTTTTGGCAGAAACGGACGGTCTGGGTGCTGATGTTGTAATCGTAGCTGCTCCGTCACATGAAGCCCAAGAGAATGCCTTGCATTTGGTGGCGCCTAGAGGCCGGGTCAACTTTTTTGGTGGGCTTCCAAAGGATAACTGTATAGCGCATCTTGATACCAATATTGTACATTACAAAGAGTGTATGCTCACTGGGGCATCGTCTAGCCTCGGGAGGCAGAATCGGGAAGCGCTGAAACTATTAAGTGAGAACAAAATTGAATCTCTCAAATATATCACCCACCGTTTTACATTGGATGAATTCAACGAAGCTTTTGCAGCAGTGGAGCGGCACGAGACGATTAAAGCAGTGATCTATCCATGGAAAACGAAAAAAGAAATTCAGAAAATGGTGAACTGAAATGAACTACGCTGAAGCTCACAGACTAATTCTATCAGAGATTTCTAGGGCACTGGACTTAGTGGATAGTTCCGCGGCAGATCAGCTCGCCGATCTCATCTGCGGCGCAGAAAAAATCTTCGTCGTCGGTGTAGGCCGGGTACTCCTGATGCTACAAGCCTTCGCCAAACGGATGAACCATCTCGGAGTCGAGGCATACTTCGTGGGTGCTATCAATGAACCGGCCATCACAAAGAAAGACCTCCTGTTGGTCGGTTCTGGCTCAGGTGAAAGCGCTGTTCCTCTGGCAATCGTAAAGATTGCAAAAAAATACAGAGCCAAGATCGCTCATATTGGTTCAAATACGGAAAGTTCAATGAAACCATATGAGGATCTGTTCGTTCGAATCCCGTGCAGAACAAAATTACATCTTAAAGGTGAAATTGATTCAAAGCAGCCGATGAGCAGCCTATTTGAGCAATCACTGCTTCTTCTGCTGGACAGCGAAGCACTTTTGGTGGCAGGACGAAAAAATATTACGGATCTGTCTCTACTTTGGAATAAGCATGCTAATCTTGAATAGCGAGGTGAAAGAAATGAGTGAGAAAATGAGAGCTGCTGTTTTATATGCTCCCGGAGATCTGCGTACAGTGAAGGTACCTATCCCTGAGATCGGGGATGACGATGTCTTGGTTAAGGTCCTCGCGTGCGGCATTTGTGGCTCGGATATTCCAAGGGTTCTAACTAAAGGTACCTATCATTTTCCAACCATACCGGGCCATGAGTTTGGTGGTACTGTAGTGGTAACGGGACATAATGTTGCTTCAAATCTGCTTGGCAGGACCGTTGGCGTAATCCCTCTGATTCCTTGCCGAAAATGTAAAATGTGCGAGGTTGGCGAGTTCGCGCTCTGTGAGCACTACAATTTTTTGGGTTCCCGCAGCGACGGGGGGTTTGCCGAATATGTGAAGGTGCCCGCATCTAATATTCTTCCCGTCTCGGAGGATGTGGATAAGGATTCAATTGCCATGCTTGAACCAATCAGCGTTGCTCTGCATGTTGTGCAAAATTGCAGTGTCCATTATGGAGATAATGTTGCGGTTTATGGCCTTGGTGCAATCGGAATGTTCATAGCGCAGTGGGCAATCATCTATGGTGCAGATCATGTATTCGCAATTGACATCGACCCGCAGAAAGTTGAGATTGCAAAGAAAATTGGTTTGAAAGATGCTATGATCGCCGAATCCGAAACAGAGAAAACTATCAAGGAAAAAACGCAAGGATATGGCTGCGATATTGCGTTTGAAGCTTCTGGAGCCGCATCGGCTTTACTACAGGCTGTTCAAGTGTTGCGTGCCTCCGGTACGCTGGGTTTGGTGGGTAGACCGACGAAAGAAATTTCAATTCCGCCTGCTACCTATGAGAAGATTCTCAGGGCCCAACTCGCTATACGGGGAAGTTGGAGTTTTCAATTCCGACGTTTTCCACATAACGCTTGGAAAGAGAGCATCAAGGCGCTGCAGACTGGTAAAATAGTCACAGCCCCTTTAATAACTCAACGTGTACCTCTTGAGAAAACTCTGGACGCTATTCAGAGGATGGCTTCAAAAAAAGAGTTTGTGCACAAGATTTTGGTGGAGCCACAACTGTCTTAAGAAAATTTCAGTACCCTGCAATTCATGCCGGTTCTGTTGGAAAGGAGGTAAATTCGTTCCGGCTAAAATGAAAATTAAAAGGGACTGAAACTATAAAAACATTGTCGTAAAGTCTATTGGAAATTTTGCAAGGAGGAGAATATTATGAAATCAGGTAAACTCATATCCATATTTCTTTCTCTGTCAATGATTGTTGGAACATTTGCGGGGTGCTCTGGTGGTTCCAAAAATTCGTCTGGCAATAAGCAATCTCAGGCTGCGTCAGAGACTGCATCCCAAGCAGCTTCTAAAGACCTTTCTCAGGTTACGTCGAACGGTAAATCTAGCGGGAAGAAAATCGGCTATTGCCCGACGACGATGAACAACCCTTACTGGCTGTGTATCGCTAACGTGGTCAAGCAGTATGTGGAATCCAAGGGAGATACTTATATTTCTATTGATCCACAGAACGACCAGTCAAAAATGAATAACCAGATAGGTGATCTTGTAGCACAAGGCGTTGACGCTTTGCTAATTGCCCCAGTTGATTCAACGGGTATCAAACCAGCACTTGAGGAATGTAAGAAGAAAAATATTCCGGTAATCAACTTTGATACCCCGGTGACCGAGAAAGATTTAGTATCTACAATTGTTGCTTCCAATAACTATAACGCTGGGGTTGTTGTAGCAAAAGATATGATGTCGAAACTTCCTAAGGGTAGCAAGATTGCAATTATGCACTCCCCTGTTGGAGGTGCCTGCATTGATCGTGTCAATGGTTTCAAAACCACGATAGGCTCCTACTTTAATGTTGTGAGCACCCTCGACGGTAAAGGCGACACAGGCGTAACACTTCCTTTAGCTGAAGATGTTATTCAATCCACACCGGATCTTAAAGCGTTCTTTGCAGTGAACGATCCGTCGGCGCTGGGTTGTTCTCAGGCTCTGAAAGCACATAATCTTGTCGGAAAAATTCTTATTTATGGCGTTGACGGTAACCCAACTGTCAAAGCGAAGATCAAAGACGGTTCCATTACAGGTACAGGTGCACAGTCGCCAAAGATGATGGGCAAAAAGTCAATTGAAGCGGCCTATAATCTAATTAACGGTAAGACGGTTGAAAAAGAAATAACTATTCCAACCTTTCTCATCAATAAAGAGAATGTCGAAAAATATGGCACAACAGATTGGCAATAAACTTTTAACATATTCATAACAATCCGCAGATGGGAAGTGGTTTAATTTGGCTGCTTCCCATTACTTTCAAGTTGAGGTGATAAAATGCCTGGGCAACTGTTAAAAATGGAGAAAATCTCAAAAACATTTCCCGGCGTAAAAGCATTGGACAATGTGGATTTGAATCTTAATAAAGGCGAAGTCCTTGGCATCGTTGGGGAAAACGGAGCTGGCAAATCAACGCTTATGAACATTCTTGGTGGTATTTATCAGCCAAGTAGCGGCAAAATGTATCTGAACGGGAAAGAAAGCACCTTTAGCGATGTTTTAGATTCTCAGAGAAAGGGTGTGGCTTTTATCCACCAAGAGTTGGCGCTGGAACCCCATCTATCAGTCGCCGAAAACATTTTTCTTGGAAGAGAACAAAAAAATGGCCTTTTTGTTAGTAAGAAGAAAATGCAACAGGAGGCAAAAAAATATCTGGATTTTATGGGACTCAACATTGATCCTTCAGGCAACGTTTTATACCTTAGTACTGGCCAGCAGCAGATGGTGGAAATAGCTAAGGCACTTTCCTTAGACGCAAAGATTCTGATCATGGATGAGCCGACCTCCAGTCTATCTGAAAATGAGGTAAAAAAGCTTTTTAAGACAGTAAGCTTTTTAAAAAAACATCAGGTCGCTATTATTTATATTTCACATAAAATGTCAGAAATTTTTGAAATCACAGACCGTGTTATGGTGATGAGAGACGGATGTAGTATCGGTGTTAAAGTTACAAAAGAAACAAATACGGATGAGCTAATTTATATGATGGTTGGGCGCGAACTTAAAAATTATTATGTGCGCACATTCAACAAACTTGGAGAGGTAGCTCTTCAGGTGAAGAACATGTCAAGAGGTACTTTAGTCCAAAATACCAGCTTTTCTGTTAGAAAGGGAGAGATTCTTGGTTTCTATGGTCTAATTGGTGCAGGACGATCCGAACTGATGCAAGCTGTTGTAGGATTCGACCCCCATGATAAAGGCGAGGTTTTGATAGATGGTCATGAGATTGAGCGGTTAGATCCGATTTATTGTCAGAAAAAAGGGATAGTCTTAGTTCCTGAAAATAGGAGAACAGAGGGTCTGTTCCTAAATAATACAGTTGGGTTTAATCTTACAATTACTGTTTTGAATGAGTTCATTAATAAACTTCATGTAGATAAGAAGAAAGAAAACTCTATCATTCAGAAGAGCATCCAAAATCTCAGAATCAGGACGCCATCTGACAATCAGATTGTCCATAACCTTTCAGGAGGTAACCAACAAAAAATTGTTCTTGCAAAGTGGCTTGCTACTTCACCGAAGGTTCTCATTTTAGATGAGCCAACAAAAGGTATTGACGTTGGGGCAAAGCGAGAAATTTATGCTATTATGAACCAGCTAGCAAAAGAAGGAATTGCGATTGTAATGGTTTCATCGGAGTTGAATGAAGTGATCAATATGTGCGATCGATTGATTGTTATGAGGGAAGGGAAAATTACTGGAATGCTTAACCATGACGAGTTTGCTCAAGAAAAAATTCTGAAATATGCCATTGGAGGTTGATGAAAAATGACTGAAAATATTTCTGATACCAGAAGCAACTTGTCAAATAAGACTTTGAAACCTATCGTGTCTTATTTTAAAAGAAATCTTGGCATTTTAATTGCATTCCTTTTGATTTTTTCCATCATGAGTTGCATGGCATCAAATTTTTTCACGGTAGACAATTTTCTAAATGTTTTGAGGACAGTATCAACAAATTCATACCTAGCAATTGGTGTTATGATGGCCATCATGTTAGGGGGAATTGACCTGACAGGTGGTTCAATGATTGCTCTATCTGGCTGTATTACTGTTATAAACATGACTTCCTTTCACACTCCTATTTGGCTTGCAGTGTTGCTTGGATGTTTGACAGGCGTTGTTGCTGGTTTTGTTAATGGGTCTATTGTCACTTTCACAGGAATGCACCCATTTATAGTCACTCTGGCTATGCAAAGCATCTGCCGTGGTGCCGCTTACCTAATTGCGAACGGTGCTCCTGTTATAACAGAAGATGACTCTTTTTCGCAGATCGGTAACGGATATCTCGGCCCAATCCCACTGCCGGTAATCTATATGGTGCTTTTTCTGTTACTCGATTATCTGCTACTAAATAAAACACGCATTGGTCGTGGTGTCTATGCTGTTGGCGGGAACAGAATAGCAGCCAGATATAGTGGTATCAATATTCATCGCGTTGAAATCATGGTATATACTATCAGTGGACTTCTAGCTGCTTTCGGAGGTGTTGTCCTAGCTTCACGAATGTCATCTGGTCAACCAGCCGTAGGTGTGGGCTATGAAACGGATGCAATCGCTGCATCAGTTCTTGGTGGCACAAGCTTTTTCGGTGGCACCGGTACAGTTGGGGGCATGATTATTGGGGTTTTGGTTATTGGTATTATCGATAATGGTCTGAACCTATGTCATGTAAATTCATTCTGGCAGTATGTGGCAAAAGGTGTGATTATCCTAATTGCCGTATATGTAGATATGTACCGTACCACAAGAGCAAACCAGAAAATCAACAAAAACAGAATACTGAGTAAGTGACAAGGTTTTCTAGAAAGAGGAACACAGACATGAATAAAGGAAAAGAAAGATATTTAAAACTGATGGCAACCAAAATCCGAAAAGCAGGTCTTCAGGCAATTCAATATGCAAATTCTGGCCATGTAGGAGGATCGTTTTCTGTTGCTGAAATCTTGGCTGTCTTGTATTTTGAAAAGATGAATATTGACCCTAAAAACCCACACTGGGAGGATCGGGATCGTTTCGTTCTGTCAAAGGGCCACTGTACACCTACCATGTATGCGACTCTTGCCTTAAGGGGGTTCTTTCCGGAAAGGGATCTCAAAGGTTTTCGGTCAATTAACGGCTATCTTTCCGGACATATGGAAATGCGGCATATCCCAGGTGTTGATATGTCTACAGGATCTTTAGGACAGGGCTTTTCAGCTGCAGTAGGCATGGCACTTTCTGCAAAAACATACAATAAAAGATGGAGAACTTATCTTATACTGGGAGATGGAGAAATCGAGGAGGGCCAGGTTTGGGAAGCAGCTATGTCTGCCGGAAATTACCATTTAGATAATCTGACGGCATTTGTTGACAATAATGGATTACAACTGGACGGCCCAATCTCAGAAATCATGTCGCCTTACCCAATTACAGACAAATTCCGTGCATTTGGATGGAATGTTCTCGAGATCAACGGACATGATTGCGCGCAGATCAACGATGCAATAGATGTTGCAGTCGCGTTCAAAGGGAAACCGACCATGATCATTGCGAAGACTGTAAAGGGAAAAGGGGTCTCATTTATGGAAAATAAAGTGAGATTTCACGGCAGCGTCCCAAATCAAGAAGAATTTAAGCAGGCATTTACCGAGCTTGACAGTCAGATAACTGAATTGGAGGGTGAAGGTCATGCCTGAAAAAACATCTACCAGAGTTGCTTATGGTGAAGCACTTGCAGAATGTGGCGCGAATAAAAATATAGTAGTCTTTGATGCAGACCTTTCTATCTGTACCATGAGCTGCATATTTCGGGACAAGTATCCAAAACGCTTTTTTGAGGCAGGCATTGCAGAAGCCAATATGATCGGAATGGCAGCTGGCGTAGCCACAACTGGAAAAATTGTTTTCTGTAATTCGTTTGCAATGTTTACAGCAGGGAGAGCCTATGATCAGATACGGAACTCGATCGCGTATCCACACCTAAACGTAAAGATTATAGGAACTCATGCAGGCCTTTCAGCAGGAGAAGATGGCCCCACACATCAATGTGTGGAGGATCTCGCTCTTATGCGCGCTATTCCAGGGATGACCGTCATCTGCCCTTCCGATACAAATGAGACGAAGGCTGCTGTTAACGCTGTTATAAAGTATAATGGTCCATGTTATTTAAGACTGGGAAGGCTTCCGGTAGACCCTGTGACAAATAACAAAGAAGACTATCATTTCAAAATTGGCAAAGGTGTACTAATGTGCCAAGGTAGAGATGTCACTTTGATTGCAACTGGGATAATGGTTCAAGAAGCAATGAAAGCAGCAAAACTATTACAAGCAGATAACATCAGTGCACGCGTGATTGATATGCATACGATCAAACCGATTGATCAGGAGATTATTCTGAAAGCTGCCATTGAAACCGGGGCAATCGTAACAGCTGAAGAACACAATATTTTAGGTGGTCTCGGCGGAGCTGTAGCCGAGGTTGTTGCAGAAGTAAACCCCGTTCCAGTTCTGCGTGTTGGGGTAAATGATCGATTTGGGCATTCGGGGCCTGCCCTAAAGCTAATGGAGAGATATGGTCTCACAGCGGAACATATTTCCAAACAAGCAAAGATTGCAATAAAAATGAAAAAAGCATGATTCTGCACACCCAGAATTTGACCTTAATTCAATAATGAGTCCATTAGGCGACCTTTAAAATAAAATTAGACCTCATGAAAAATACAGAATCCAAAATTTCAGAATAAAAGCAGTTGTTTGTACAGCTTTATTCTGAAAAATTTGGATTTTCTTTTATACTGATATCAGTTCAAGTAAACAACTTAATTTGGTGAAATTATTATATAATTTTATGAAAACCCGTGATTTCAAACTCATATCCATTCCATGAAATTTTGTCGTGAAGGTGTTTACCATAAC
>ENA-UOOE01002779-UOOE01002779.1-fermentation-metagenome-genome-assembly--contig:-NODE-2779-length-12039-cov-5.487734_pt1 | contig 12039 bp, 6 predicted proteins | sample MGYA00245776_ERZ724021 | MGnify/ENA primary metagenome ERZ724021 (study PRJEB28704, sample SAMN03018321) | fermentation metagenome | biome: anthropogenic terrestrial biome; feature: soil; material...
CAAGTTTAAACAGCGTTCCCTATTTAAAAGTATTGGCGGTATTTTATAATTAGCACATCTCCGCGAAAAATAAATTCCATATTTACCCACGAAATTGCCCATATTTACCCACGAATTGATATATTCCCGACTTTGACAGTTGAATTTGGCCTAATCCCGTCGTGGAGGTGCTTTGAGGACTTTTAAAAACTTCAACTTTGTGGTACACAAGAGAGGCCAATAATTATTTTTCATCTTTTTTTCTGGTGGATGATATTATTTTTCTCATCGTTTGTTTGGTGATAATTTGGGTATCTGTCCTGAAGCCGGCCCAACCATGGAGATGGTCGGTGAGGGTGGTCCTTGTGTATGCCGGGACGAACCCCTCTCCCGGGATACTGCAGAAGTCCATCCCGGCCAGGGTGTCGCTGATCTCCCTGACGGAGAACTTCCTGCCCGCCCTGTTGACTTTCTTTTCCAGTATCCTCATCATCAACAGCGAGAGGAGGCAGGTGAGGAAGTGCGCCCTTATCCTGTCATCCCTCTGCAGGAAAACGGGTCTTGCCTCGAAGTCTGTCTTCATTACCCTGAAGAACTTATGTGTAGCTTCTCATAAGTCTTTCAAGTGGCTTAAACAACATCTGAAAATAAAGAAATTCTGGGGTACAACCGAGAATGCGGTTCCGATTCAAATCTACGTTGCTATATGCACTTATTGCCTGGTTGCAATCGTCCAAAAAGACATGAAACTTGACAGAAGTACATATGAAGTTTTGCAGATTTTGGGTATATCTTTAACTGACAAAACTCATCTTCGAGACTTGTTCGACAAAACTAAATTTCAAAATGTCAAAGATCGTTTTAGGCTTAATGAGCCAAATTTGTTTAATTATTAATAACGTCCCAATTTTAATGGGATGCTCTAATATATAATACTACCGATAACGATGGATCAATTAATTTTCACTACTATATGCATATTAGCGCGAATCAGTATTCAAAAAATTAGATAAATGAATGCGATTGCAATTTTGCCTATCGTATGTATAAGTAATCCTTTGTAGATCCACTTGAATTGAGTCCCTATAATTGCATACTTGTTTATTTATTGTTTTGTTTGCTGTTAAATATTTTCGTAAATTCGTTGCTTAATTCAATTTCCAAGAAATTGATGTAATTGGATTATGCTTCTTATCATTGAAAAACCTTATAGGATAATATGATAAGATGGTTTTTTTATAAAAATGTGGAAGTATAAAGACTACAAACATATTGTATTCGTTGTGGTAATTACACAATTGATATCACCTCAACGTAAAACATTTTATATAAAAAGTTCATGTAAAAATGGCATCCAGTTATAGCACTTTACCTACACAATACCATGCCAAGTATTTTGCTCATGAATTGACGCGTGCAGGAGGCAAAGGAGTAGACCGTCTTGGTCGTGCCTTATTTGACGCATGTGTTGATTTGAATCCCCATCAGATTGAAGCGGCTTTGTTCGCCTTGCGATCCCCCTTATCAAAAGGAGTTTTGTTGGCCGATGAAGTCGGTCTTGGCAAAACCATCGAAGCCGGTCTGGTTATTTGTCAGAAGTGGGCGGAAAACAGCAGAAAAATATTGGTCATCAGCCCTGCATCGTTACGCAAACAATGGGCAGTGGAGCTGGAAGAGAAATTCAATCTCCCCAGCCAGATACTCGATGCCAAGACCTATCGGGATTCACAAAACAACGGGAATCCCAATCCTTTTGAAGAACGGAAAATACTCATCTGCTCCATGCACTTCGTAGCCAGTAAGGCGATGGACATTCGTGCCATTCCATGGGACCTTGTTGTAATCGATGAAGCACATAAACTGAGGAATGCTTATAGAGAGAGCAACAGGATAGGACAAACCATCCGACAAGCCACGCAGGAGAGAAAGAAACTACTCTTAACAGCCACACCTCTGCAAAACTCGTTGCTTGAGCTATATGGTCTATCAACACTTATTGACGAAAACATCTTTGGAGAACTGGCTTCATTCAGGACACAATATATGAACAATGGAGGCGACATTTCTGGGCTTCGTGATAGACTGCAGGGTTTTTGCTGGCGCACGCTCCGAAGTCAGGTGAGTGAATATGTTCCCTACACTGAACGTAAGCTGATCACCCGTCCATTTAAACCCACTGAACAGGAGTACAAGCTGTACGAAGCTGTCTCAGATTATTTGCAGCGTGACGAAACCTATGCATTTCCCGCACGACAAAAACACCTGCTCATACTTCTCATAAGAAAAGTATTGGCCTCCTCTCCGATTGCACTTGCAGGCACTCTCAAAATAATCAGAGAACGATTAACGGGATTGTTAGAAAAGGCCAAAAGTGGAAGTTCTGTCACTGAGCTTTTGATTGAGCAGGAAGCAATAGATGAAGATCTCCTGGATGAAATACTGAAAGATGAAGAGGATGAGGTAAACGACATCGATTCAGAAAACGAGGAATCAGTACCGGAAGTAAAGATTGACATAAAGCAATTGCAAGATGAAATCAAAGAGATTGACCAATACATCGATTGGGCACTTAGCATTGGAATAGACACGAAATCAAAGGCACTGCTGACTGCGCTTGATGTGGGCTTTCAGAAAATGGATGAAATGGGTGCAGCGCGTAAGGCTGTTATCTTTACCGAATCACGGAGAACCCAGGATTGGCTTTTACAGCATCTTAACGACCATGGTTATTCAGGTCAGGTTGTCACTTTTAATGGGACCAACAAAGATGGATCAACCGCTAAGATATACAGCGACTGGCTGGAAGAAAACAGAGATAGCGGACGAGTCAGCGGATCCCGACAAATAGACATGCGGGCTTCCATACTCGATCACTTTAAAAACAGTGCTCAGATTTTAATTGCCACCGAAGCCGGTGCTGAAGGATTAAACATGCAGTTTTGCTCTTTGGTAATCAACTTCGATTTGCCATGGAACCCCCAGCGGATAGAGCAGCGTATTGGACGCTGTCACCGTTACGGGCAAAAGCATGATGTGGTTGTTATCAACTTCCTGAATGAAAAGAATGCTGCCGACAAGCGCGTATATGAGCTGCTTGAACACAAGTTCAACCTTTTTAGCGGTGTGTTTGGTGCCTCTGACGAGGTATTGGGCACCATTGAATCCGGTGTGGATTTCGAACGACGTGTCCTGGAGATCTATCAGGAGTGCAGAAGCGAAAAAGAGATCAAGAAAGCCTTTGCCAAACTACAAAAAGAGTTGGAAGAATCCATTCAGGCCAAGCTGAAAGATACACGGAAAGCGCTTTTGGAGCATTTTGATGAGGATGTGCATGAAAGGTTGAGTGGAAGTTTGGTCGGGACACAGGAGAAGCTCGACCGGATCGGAAAGCAATTCTGGGCAGTAACCAGGTATGTGCTCAACGAAGATGCCACATTCCATGATGCCTCTCTCTCGTTCGATCTTCACAAACAACTCATCAAGGAGGCAAGAGTGGGCACCTATCATCTTGTCACAAAAGGCAAGGAAGTGCTGAACAGTGAGTTCTTGTATCGGCTTGCCCATCCGCTTGGCGAACATGTTGTTCAACGCGGCAAGAATTTATCCTGTCCCATTTCAAAAGTACAATTTGATATCTCCAATAATCCTACAAAGATATCAGTTATTGAAAGCCTCAAGGGAAAATCAGGTTGGCTGACACTCTGTAAACTGATGATAACTTCGTTCGAATCGGAAGAGTACCTATTGTTCTCCGCGATAGATGACTCAGGTGTGAATCTTGATCAGGAGACCACAGAAAAGCTCTTCAATTGCATAGGGTATGCTCAAGAGGAAATCACCATTCCCGAACAGATAGACAAGCGGCTGGATGCTGACAGTGAAAGGCACGTTAGATCCACGATTGCCAGGAACCTTGAAGAGAACAACAAGCACCTGTCCGAAGCATGCATTCAGCTGGATAAATGGGCAGAGGACATGGAGAAGGCGGCGGCAAAAGAGATGGATGACACGAAGCGGAAGATATCAGACATTCGCAGAAAGGTCAGATTGGCACCTACAATGCAGGAACAGGCCGATCTTCAGGCAGAGTTAAAGAAACTTGAAACCTTGCGTCGTAGGCAACAGCAGATGATTTTTGATGTGGAAGATAACATTGCAGAAAAGCGGGATTCGCTGGTTGACCAATTGACCAGGCGTATGGAGCAAAAAACAGAAAGGGAAACTCTTTTTACGATTCGCTGGGAGGTAAAATGATGAAGAAAACCATTCAAGCAAAAGGTACAGAGATTGCAATCATCAGCAGGAATAATGAAGATGACTTTATTTCCTTAACTGACATTGCCAAGTACAAAAACAAGGATGACGCATTTATTGTGATCAACAACTGGATGCGTTTAAGAGACACCATTGAATTCCTGGGTCTCTGGGAATCGTTGAGTAACCCGGAATTTAAACCTATCGAATTCGATAGGTTTAGACAGGAGTCAGGTTATAATGCATTTACCTTATCGCCCCAGAAATGGATAAAAGCGACAAACGCAGTAGGAATTATTTCAAAGTCGGGCCGATACGGTGGAACTTTTGCACACAAAGATATCGCCTTTGAGTTTGCATCCTGGATATCAGCAGAATTCAAGCTGTATGTGATTAAAGATTACCAGCGTCTGAAAGAGTCTGAAACATCACAAAAAGCTTTGGACTGGAATCTGAGCAGGGCCATATCGAAGATCAACTACAAGATTCACACGGATGCAATCAAAGAAAATCTTATACCGCATATCGTATCAAAGAGTCAACAGACATTTACCTATGCCAGTGAAGCCGACATCCTCAACGTGGCAATGTTTGGTATAACTGCCAAAGAATGGAAAGAGCAGCATCCTGATGCAAAGGGAAATATTCGTGATAGTGCCACAATACAGCAATTAATAATCCTTTCCAACATGGAAAGTATGAATGCTGAACTGATAAAACAGGGAATTACTCAAGATCAAAGATTGTCGATTCTGAATAAGATGGCGATTGATCAGATGACATCCATTTTGAGTAGCGCCACGACAAAAAAACTACAACAATAAACAGACAAAACATACAGGAGATAATTATATGTCAAATACAAAAAAACTCCGGGAACGGTTATTAAAAAAGTTAACAGAACTCTTCCAATTGGATCAACCGGATCTTGACTTTGGTTTTTACCGCATCATACAGACGAAAGCATTGCAAATAAAATCCTTTATAGACAAAGATCTATTACAGATTATCGAGGATGCGTTCGGTCAAATTGATGAAGCCAGAAAAGCTGAATTGGAGGCAAACATTACCCGGGAATTGGAAGCAGCAAAAGAATATGGTGTTGCCGATCCTGAACAGTCCCCCAAAGTGATGGAGGCAAGAGCCAGGTATGAAGCACTACGTGATGGAGCAACTGCCGAAGCTGATATATATGATCATCTATATCGTTTTTTTGAACGATATTATGACGATGGCGATTTTATATCGCGACGCTATTATGCCCGTGAGAGTGCCGGAAAAGCAGCTCCCTTTGCCATCCCGTACAACGGCGAGGAAGTAAAACTGCACTGGGCCAATGCGGATCAGTACTATGTGAAAACGGCAGACTACTTTTCCAATTTCAGCTTTGATATCAGCCAGGCAGTTGAAATCAGGACGATGACTAATGATGTGAAAGTCCTAAACGGTATACCGGAAACACCACTAAAGATCCATTTTCGTATCATAGATGCTAGTGAGGGTGAGCATGGAAATGTGAAGGAATCAGAGGAGAAGAAACGATTCTTCGTCTTATACGAAGAGAAGCCGGTCGAGTTGAATGATAGTGGAGAACTGGTTGTTAATTTTGAATATAAATCCTTGCCGGGTGGAAAGAACGAGGTGGATCCAGAGACAGAAAAGGCACTCAAAGAGAAATTTGGCAGAAGCCTGAATAAGGGTGACATGCCGAATCTTGCAATGGCCCTTAAAATCAAAGAATCTGTATCACAAATAGATAAAGAGAGTGAATACATCAGTGCATTGAATCTTTTCGCTCCAACAGATAAGATTCCCAATCGACCATTGCTCACAAAGTACATCAACCAATACACCGCCCGTAATACCCGTGACTACTTCATTCACAAAGACCTGGGTAGCTTCCTCAAGCGGGAACTTGATTTCTATATCAAAAACGAAGTGATGCGTCTTGACGACATTGAGAATGCCGATGCACAAGCCGTAGAAGGCTATCTGGCAAAGATCAAGGTGATGCGCAAGATAGCCACCAAACTGATTGATTTTCTCGCTCAACTTGAGGATTTCCAAAAGAAACTCTGGCTGAAAAAGAAGTTTGTCACAGAAACAAACTACTGTATCACGCTTGATCGAGTACCTGAAGCATTGTACGGTGAGATTGCCTCGAACGATTCACAACGGGAAGAATGGGTAAAGTTATTTGCCATCGATGAAATTGGAGTAACTCAAGAAGAAGAGAAGAAAAAAAGTAAAGAGCTATTTGAAGATGAAACAATATCCTACACAGTCCCATTAACTGTAGAATTCCTTAAAGCGAATGACAAGCTGGTACTGGATACTGCTTTCTTCAGTGATGAATTCAAAACAAAGCTGATTGAATCGATTGAGAACTTTGATGAGCAGTGTGATGGGTTGTTGATTCATTCGGAGAACTTTCAGGCGTTGAATCTTTTGCAAGAAAGATACAAAGATCAAGTCAAATGTTTGTATATAGATCCTCCTTACAATACTGGAGATTCAAAGATTCTATATAAAAATGTTTATGATTCTTCCTCTTGGCTCTCACTTATGGAGAATCGGATAAAAGTTAGTTGGCCGTTATTATCAGAAGATTTTGTTTACTACATAGCAATAGATGACTATGAAATGGTGCCATTATGTGAAATGATTGATACACATTTGCCTTTCAGGAGAGAAATGATAGTTATTAATCATCATCCACAAGGAGGAAAGGCCGTTACATTAGCAAATACTCATGAGTATATGCTTGCAATGGTAGGTAAAGATTCAGATCGAACCTTAGTTGGAAGAGTTATTAATGAAGATATTGAGGAAAGACCATACAAGCGGAGTGGTACAGCTGAAAGTAACTTTAGATACGGGCGTCCAAACAGTTTTTATGCTATTCTTGTTGATCCTTTAACTTTTGCTGTTGTTGGAGTTGAAGAACCACCTGAAAAAGATTTGAAAGACTACCCAATAGAAAACACATCTGATGGATTAAAACGAATTTATCCTATTGGAAAAGGAAAAACAGAAAGAGTATGGCGTAATGCTTATGAGACATGTAAAAAACTTGTAGAAGCTGGTAAATTAAAGTGTAGCTCGAATTTCACTATTTATCAATTAATTGAACATGGTGAAAAGAAAACCGCTTTATTTAGTAACTGGACAGATAAAAAGTATAATGCTGGAACTTATGGTGCAAATCTGTTGAATGATATTATCGGGCCAAATCCATTTGGTTACCCAAAGTCAATTTTCACAGTCGAAGATGCTATATTTACACACTCTGATTTAGATGGTAGTTTAATATTAGATTTTTTTGGAGGATCAGGAACGACAGGTCACGCAGTTATAAATTTAAACAAGCAGGATGATTTATGTCGTAGGTTTATTTTAGTTGAAATGGGAAATCATTTTGATACAGTACTTAAACCACGTATACTAAAAGTAACATACTCCTCTAACTGGAAAAACGGTAAACCGACAAGCCGCGACACAGGAATATCTCAATGTTTAAAGTATATCCGTCTTGAATCATACGAAGACACACTGAACAACCTTGAATTTGACAATAACCCTGATCGCGGTAGGGCAATAGAGGGTAACCCATCCCTGAAAGAGGATTATATGCTACACTACCTACTCAATGTGGAGACACGGGGGAGCCAGTCACTTTTGAACATTGACGCATTTACAGATCCGACAGCCTATACTTTGAAGATCAAAAAACCAGGCAGCGATGAACAGGTTGAGAAACAGATCGACCTGATCGAGACCTTCAATTATCTTATTGGGCTTCGCCTGGAAAACATGGCAGCGCCACAGACATTCACAGCCAGCTTTATCCGAAAAGCAGATCCAGAACTTCCGGAGGACCAACATACCAAACTTTTAGTGGATGGTAAAATTCAACTGGATGATGATGGTAAATGGTGGTTCAGAAAAGTGGAAGGCTGGGTACCAGCCGATCGCATGAATCCGAATAACGGTATCAAAGAGCACGTGTTAATAGTCTGGCGAAAACTTACAGGCAACCTGGAAGAAGACAATCTGATGCTGGATGAGTGGTTTGAAAAATACCGTATCTCAACCCGAGACTTTGAATATGACACGATCTATGTGAACGGATCAAACAATCTCCCTAACCTCAGGAAGGATGATGAGAACTGGAAAGTACGGTTGATTGAAGAAGAGTTTCACAAACGCATGTGGGATGTTGAAGGAGAGGCATAATGGCTAAAAGAAAATCAAAAGGACCAAAGGTTCACAAATTCAGGGATAAGCTTCTCCTGAATCAGTGGCTCATAAGCTTGTTTGGAATAGATCCACTACGGGAGGATGAAAAGAAACGTCCATTTCACAAACTGGCAGAACCTATTCGTGATTCCAGACAGGAAGGATTGGATAAGGACAACTTGCATCACTTCTACCATGCACTGGTAAACAGTGACCTGTTTTGGGATGATAAAACGAAGTTGAGTAAAGAACAGTTGCTTGCCTATGAGGAGAATATCGTAAAGCATACCCAGACGATCAACGAAAAGCGGCATCGTCCGGTGGTATGGAAGTATTACCAATGGCTTTCTCTGCTTTTCGTGGAGATATATCTCGACCGTTATTTCAGCAACCGGGAATCTCTACTCGCATCACTGAACGAATACGTGGACCGCTTCAATGATCGCTGGTCTGACTATGCCGACATGGCACATTTTAAGGAAGAAGAACTGAATAAACTCTCCTTACAGAATGCCACGGGATCAGGAAAGACATTGCTGATGCATGTCAACTACCTGCAATACAACTATTATTCAAAGAAATATGGCAAAGAGCATGATCTTTCGCGGGTCATTCTGATTACTCCCAACGAAAGGTTGAGTGAACAGCATATTGGTGAGTTTGCAGAGAGCAACATTGGCGCATCGAACTTCTCGAAGGAGGGTCACAACCTCTTCACACAGGCACAGGGAATGAACAGAGTGGATGTGCTGGAGATCACCAAGCTGGGAGAGAAAGAGGGACCAAATACGATTGCGACTCGCAGTCTTGGCGACCAGAACTTGTTGCTGGTTGATGAAGGTCATCGCGGCCTTTCAGGAACCAATGCCAAGACCGATGAAAATGCATGGTATAAGAACCGTGCCATGCTTTGTGAAAAAGGGTTTGCCTTTGAATACTCGGCAACCTTCGATCAGGCTGTTTCCGGTACAGGACATGAAGATGATTATGCGAAGACCGTTGTATTTGATTACTCCTACCGTTGGTTCTATGAAGATGGGTTCGGGAAAGATTACCAGATCTTGAATTTGCCTAAATCAAATGATCATGAAATCAAATCCGTATACCTGACGGCCTGCCTTTTAAAATTCTATCAACAGTTGGATATTTACGACAGTAAAAAGCAACTATTGACTCCTTTCAATATTGAAAAACCCTTATGGGTTTTTGTGGGAAGTACCGTGAGCGGAGGGAACAAGCTTGGGAAAGATGAGCAGATTGTTGCGACCGATGTTGCCCAGATCATTTTGTTCCTCAACGATTTTCTTTCCGACCGAGAGAAATCACGCAAACACATGGAAACAATATTGACCGGAACAGGTGTGGATACCGGACTGATGGACAGTAAAGGTATTGACATCTTCGAGGGTTCATTTACCTGGTTGGCTAAAACAATCAGTTCGGGACTAACTTACGACGATCTCTATAAAAACATCCTGAAGCGTCTGTTTAATACAGACAGCGGCGGCCATCTAATCCTGGATAGGGTGAAGGGGGAATCGGGAGAAATCTCTTTGCGTGTTGGCACATCGGAAACACCTTTTGGACTGATAAACGTGGGTGATGCCAAGGCTCTTGCCGATCACATTGAAAGTGTAGCTAAACAAAATGAATTATCGCTCACGATAGCGGATAGTGATTTTTCGGAGGCGATGTTTGAAACCGTGAAGGAGTCCTCATCGCCTGTAAATCTGTTAATTGGATCGAAGAAATTTGTTGAAGGGTGGGACTGTTGGCGGGTCAGCACCCTCGGGTTGATGCATGTGGGGAAAAGCGAGGGTGCCCAGATCATTCAGCTGTTCGGACGCGGTGTGCGATTGAAAGGATATGGCTGGAGCCTGAAACGAAGCGGACACAGCAATGTACTCTCATTGCCCCAACATATTGAGGAGCTCGAGACACTGAACGTATTCGGTATTGAAGCCGACTTTATGGAGAAATTCCGCCAATTCCTTGCCGATGAAGGGTTGCCCGGAAATGAGCGGAGACGTGTTTTCACCATTCCTCTCAATGTCACCTACAATTTCGGCAAGAAACTTCAGATTATCCGGCCGAAGCGGAAAGCGGATGATGGAAAAGAGTACGACTTCAAAAAGGATGCTCCGGTGCCCACCCTGGGTCAGCTTACAGAATACCTGAAACTGCATCCTGTTGTATCGGACTGGTATCCGCGTATCCAATCCATACATTCAAACGGAAGAGCAGCAGTCATAAGCAGAGAAGATGTGAAATTGAACGCAAAGCATCTTTCGTTGTTGAATATGGATGAATTGTATTTCGAGCTCGAACAGTTCAAACGAGAAAGAAGCTGGTACAACCTGAATATTGATAAATCCGGTATCCGGAAACTTCTTGCGGATACGACCTGGTACACTCTCTACCTGCCCGCTGCCCGTTTGGAGCCCAAAGGATTTGAAGACGTACTCTTGTTGCAACAAGTAGCAACAGAATTGCTGAAACGTTACTGTGATCACTATTACAACTATTGTAAACGATCTTTTATTGAGCCTCGTCTCGAGTTAAGAGAGCTGACTCCGGGGGATGACAACATTCCGAAAGAAGATTTCTATCAGTTAATCGTGGATGGCAGTGAAGAACAGGTGATTCTTTCCATTGCCAAGCTTCAGAAAGAACTGGAAGAAAACAAACAGTCACTACTAAAATCCGGCGATCTGCAGGCATGCCGTTTCGGGATGCATCTATTCCAACCCCTCTTTCATGTGAGAAAAGGCGGAAAGATTACCATCCTTCCGGTAGCGTTGAATGAAAGTGAGTTTCAGTTTGTAACAGATTTAAAGGATTGGACAGAAACCAACGAGCGGGAGCTCCAAGAAAAAGGTGTTGAACTCTTTTTTACGGAATCTAAGTCGTGGCAAAGGGGTCGGCTTTTTTGAAGCGGGTAACTTTCACCCGGACTTTATCTTGTGGATGATTGACGGAGACAAACAATATGTCACCTTTATCGAGCCACACGGACTGCTTCATGAGGGTCCGGCAAGCGAGAAACTACTGTTTCATCAACGCATCAAAGAGATTGAAACACGATTGGCAAAACCGGATATCATATTAAACAGTTTCATACTCTCTTGGACAAAATACCCACAGCTACGTTGGGGTATTTCTCAGGAGGAGTTGGAAGCCAATCACGTTTTGTTCATGACAGATGACAGGGATGGTTATTTAAACAAACTCTTTTACGCTCTAAAGAAATTTTGATGAATTGATCTGAAACCTCAAATCCATAAATTAAATAATGCCCACTGTCAGATCAAGTCTGAACTATTACACATAAACCTAAGCGACAAAATCGTGATTGGATACAAATCACCTAATGGACAACTAGACAAACTACTAGCTAATTTGAAATTTGACCATGTTTAAGCCACCCTTTCACAGTCACATACATTGCCATATCCCTCTTCTACGTGGCATACAGTCGAGCGATACAAAGACTGGTAATCAGCGGAGTGGGTAATAAAAGTGATCTCATTTGTAAGCCTTAACCCATTTAATTAAAAGAAGATGAAA
>ENA-UOOE01002780-UOOE01002780.1-fermentation-metagenome-genome-assembly--contig:-NODE-2780-length-12027-cov-5.021216_pt1 | contig 12027 bp, 8 predicted proteins | sample MGYA00245776_ERZ724021 | MGnify/ENA primary metagenome ERZ724021 (study PRJEB28704, sample SAMN03018321) | fermentation metagenome | biome: anthropogenic terrestrial biome; feature: soil; material...
GATCTACACTCTTTCCCTACACGACGCTCTTCCGATCTGACACCCCGGTGCACTGGACAATGTGGCCCCCATGGACCGGAACCGTAAAATAATAGCGGTGGTTATTGCGGCCGTGTTTATACTGTGCCTTTCACCCTACCCTTTCACCCAGTAGGGTGGATAATTTAATTCTACAGGAGATTTATTCTACATGAGAATCCCTGGAACCCGGAGGAACTCAAGAATCTGCCCTATAATATGGGGGAGATTTTCTACAGTGGAAATAAGAATCTAAACAAGTTGAAAGTTAAGTTGATTGAGAGTTAAGTTGATTGAGAGTTAAGTTGAATCTATTGAGGAATGCTACTAAAAAGTTTGAATTAATTAAATGAATCAATTATAAAGACTAATCGACTAATTTAAGTGATATCATGAAAGTTCATTACGAATGCGCATCGTGTTTTCTTCGCCAGTCCAGGGAAGCCCTGGACCTGGCCACAGATGATGAGGACCTGAAAATGCAGGTCACCGAAAAGATCAACCGTATACTCTGCCAGGAATTTAAGAAAGGGGCAGTTTCCAACCAGATAGGTACCAAGATCCACCGTACCATTAAACAGGAAACTGGAAACCCCGACCCCTACCATGAGCAGCGTGAAAAATCCGATGAAATCGCCCTGCAATTCCTACCACAAGTGGAAAAGATATTGGAAAAAGACGGTTCCTTTAAAAACTATCTTAAAGCAGCCATAGCAGGAAATGTCCTTGATTTCGGAGCACTGGGGCTGAACTCGGACATCGAGGGCCTGGTCATGTCTACCGTAGAAAAAGACCTCTCCGTGGATCACTCCGCAGAACTGGAAGCTGAACTAAAAAAGGCCAAAAATGTCCTTTACCTGGCGGATAATGTTGGTGAAATAGTATTCGATAAATTACTCATTAAAAAGCTCCAGGAATATGATGTGGAGGTTACCATGGCCCTGAAGGATGGCCCTATACTAAACGATGCCTGCCTGGTTGAAGCACGTAAGGTGGGTTTAGATGAAGTGGCCCGGCTCATCACCACCGGTACCGATTCAGTGGGAGTGTTGTATGCTGATCTTTCCCCGGAATTCAAACAGGAATTTTCACAAGCTGACCTGATAATATCCAAGGGTCTAGGTAACTATGAAGGCCTGGGAGAAATGGACCTGGGGGATAAACCTGTATTCTGCCTCCTGAATGCCAAGTGCCGACCAATAGCCCGTGATATTGGGGTGGAAGTAGGAGATAATGTGGTTTTGAAACTGAATTAATGGATGTTTTAATTTATTTCATTATTTTTCCTTCAAAACCATTTTTTTAACTTTGAACTCTTTTTTAACCTTAAAAACTGTATTTTCTTTTAAACACTTCAAAAATATTGAATTTCGCAATAAAAATTATTTTATCCTATTTTCCTTCCGATTGTAAATAATTGTAAACAAAATATATTATGGTGAAATTCCAGTATAAAACCATGAATAAATATCTGGTGGGGATGGTAATTATCGTGGCAACACTCTTAGTGGTAGGACTGGTTATTTCCAATTCAACCAATAAAGAAACAGAAAATAATTCGGACACTTTAAAATGGAATGATAATCTAGATCAGGCCATCCAGGAAGCGAAAGCTACAAATAAAACTGTATTCGTGGATCTTTATGCAGACTGGTGTACTTACTGTGGTGAAATGGATAAAAACACCTTCACCTCCCTGGAGGTCCAGGAAAAACTGTCACAAAATTACGTACTGGTAAAGATAGACGTGGATAAAAATCCAGGACCCAGTTCAAAGTACCAGGCTTACAGTCTCCCTACCATGCTGATACTGGACTCAAATGGCAATGAAATAAAAAGGATCGTCGGATACCAGAGTCCAGAGAAGTTACTGAGCCAGATATAATATGATTATAGTATGATAATAGGGTTTAATTTGGGAATAAAGGCAGAATAAAGATACAATAAAAACAAATCAAGACAAATAAGGACAGAATAAGGACAGAATAAACGGAAAAGGACAAAATTAGTTTTTTCACGATAAATGCACAAATGCAATGGTCACGATATACGGGAGATAAAATGGAAACCGGTTATCTACTATCCTTTCTGGCAGGTATAGCATCCATAATATCGCCCTGTGTCCTGCCACTCATACCAGTTGTAGTGGGCTTTTCCCTACTTAAACGAAAGAATACTGAGATAGTTGCCTTTTGTCTGGGATTCTTCCTCCTCTTTGCCATAATAACCATCCTCACCGCCATATTCACAGCCGCCATAAATTATTATCTTTTGTATTTCAGAATAGCCGCGGCATTAATCCTGGTTATAATTGGGGTCCTGTTTATTGTCAATAAAAAGCTGTTTAATATTTCAACACCCTCTATTTCCAATAAACCTGATTCAGAAAAGGGAATAGTTGGATCTTTTCTAATGGGATTTTTAACCTGCCTGGCATGGTCACCCTGTTTCGGTCCTTACATGGTGGCAGTAGCCACCTACAATGCATCAACCGGAAACATAGGTTACAGTATAATAAATATGGCCATCTTCGCAGGAGGATTCTCATTAACTATACTCCTCATGGCATTTTTAATGTCAAAAATAGATTTCAAAGGTATATTGAAATATTCAGATTGGATAAGGATTATTTCTGGGTTAATAATAGCTTTAGCAGGAATATATATGCTTATAGGGTTTTTGTAAGATTAATCTGATATAAAACCACATTTTGTTTATGATAATTTTTAAAGGTTTCTTTTTCCTTATAAAACCGTTTTATTTGTTTTTTAATTTTATTTTGAATTGGCTTCGATTGAACATGTATTAAAAAATATAATTTTCATTAATTTTTGTTCAATAACTTTAAAACAAAAACAGTTTCTTAAAGCAGTTTGATAAATATAGATAGCAACATTTATTCTTATAGTAATATAATAAGATCTAGATCTAAAATCATAAATTAATTTAATGGAGGGGAGATCTTGGTTACTAATGATGATATTTTATTGACGAATGAAGTACCTTTTATTGACGAATTAGAATGGGAAGGATTGCAAAAGAAATATAAAATTGGAGAACATGTTCCATTCACGTCTGAAAAACTCCCATTAGGTTCTAAAAAAATTGAAATTTTTAGAGATGATGAATACAAAATCAAAGGGAAATTAAGGGGTGATTTAGAAAATATTGATGAACTCAAACTCCTTAACTATGATAGAGAGAAAATTATTGAAAATAATGAAAAAATACTTGCAATATCCGAAAGTGCTATTCATACAGAATATGAAATAAAGTGTTCCTTTAATAAAGTAAGTTATGGCCATAATCGTGACAATGGTAATTATTTTAAATCGGATATGGACATATCCTACGTAAAAAGGACTTTTAAACCTCTATACGAACATTTAAAAGAGTATTCAGACGTATATTGGTTTACGGAATGGTTTTTAAATGGTCCTATCTTTTTAAGATATGGTGGATCAATTGATTATTCATTATGTAAAAAATATAATAGGCGGATGAAAGAGCCGCAATATCCAATTATAGGGCCTAATCATAAATTACATAAAGATTTTTATTTTAACTTAGAAAATGGGATAGAGCAAAAATATTATAGGCAAGGAAGTTATTCCAAGCCATATATGTTTGTCGAATTTAAAGATGAGAATGATGAAGACAAATATTTTACAGTTCAATCTGTTCCAGATAATTATGGCCCTTCTTGGTCCAATAAAGTTTCTATTGAATATAGAACCGAATGGGGTTTACCTACTATTGAAGAAAGAAAAAAATTAAATGAAATTATTAGTTTTTCAATAGGACGTCAGTTAATAAGCATAGGGTATACAAAGTACAATAAAAAAGGATTAATTCTAGAAGATTGTTGTTATACTCCTTACATATCAGAAGGCATACATTTTCATGATCTATGTAAGGCAAAGGATATGACTCCTATAAACCAAATTGATGGTAATATTTGGACAGACAACATAGGCACTCATTTAAAACGATTGATACCGAATTACATTAAATTACGTGACGAATTAAAGTTACATGAAGTTTTGGAAAAATATTGGTTGGCACAATCTATTCCTAAAGAAGCTGAAATAATTATATTAGCTGCCAGTTTAGAATCACTAATTAAATCATGGTACAAATCAAAAAAATCTAAAAGTAAAGGCGTATATTTGCCTAAAGATGATTTTGAAGATGACTTAAGAGAAGGGCTAGAATTAATTGAAAATAAACTAAATAATAGGGATTTTGGTGAAAATACTAATTTTAAAGATAGGATATTGAGAAAAATACAAAATTCATATAATATGAGTCTTAATGAAAGAATTGATTTTTTCTTTAAAGAAATTGGCTTAAATGTAGGGAAAATTGAAAAAAAAGCCATTCAATACCGAAATAAGCCTGTTCATGGAGATATACTTATTCAAGGCAATATCCTTAAAACTAATGAATTCGATGAAATGTTAAGGATGACGAACGCTTATCGTACCCTATTAAATCGCATTATACTCAAAATTTTGAATTACGACAAAGAATATATTGATTTCTATAGGGAAAGTTGTCCTTTTAACACGATAAGGGATATCATAAGACCTATAGATGAACCGGTTACTCATTTAGAAAATGTTGATCCAGAATTATCTAAAAAAAGGAGAGTACACTATTTTCCTTAATGTAATAATTCAAAAGGGGTTGTAACAATTGAACCAATACTATGGATTGATAGTACAGATTTAAAAAAGAACTGGGCTAATCGCCGGGATTGTCAAGAAGATCTCCCACTATTAATACGCCGTCTTATCAGAGCCACTGCTAAAGATATTTCACACATTCTTTTTCCAGCAGGAGATAATGTTTCTAGTCCCGGTTGGGATGGAATTCTTGAAGTATCTGAAGGCACTGAATTTATTCCCGAAGGAGTCTCGGTATGGGAAATGGGATGCAATCAAGATGTAAAGGGCAAAGCCGATAGTGATTATGAAAAACGAAAAGGAAATAGTTCAGGAATAAATCCATCTGAAACAACATATATCTTTGTATCCCCCAGAGCTTGGACTAAAAATGAAGAATGGTGTAATGAAAAGAAAAAAGAGGGATTTTGGAAAGATGTGAAGGCATATAATGCTGCAACACTAGAAGAATGGATTGAACAAGCGCCAGCTGTTGGTATATGGTTAGGTCAACTTTTAGGAAAGTATCCTGAAGGAGTAAAAGCACTTGTAGATTGGTGGGATGAATGGAATAAGAGTACTAGTCCACCACTTACAACAGAACTTGTTTTAGCGGGTAGAGATGAACAAGTTAAAAAAATTCACAAAGAGTTGGGATCTTCATCTTCTCAAATCACCGTTCAATCAGCCACTATTGATGAATCAATAGCTTTTTTGGCTGGCGTAATAAATTCGTTGCCTGAAGAAGAAAGAGAGTACTATTTGTCAAGAACTATTGTTATAAACAATTCTAAAGCTTTTGAACATGTTTCCATAACTACCCGTAGTGAATTATTGCTTGTACCTGAATTTAATGAAATTAAAGGATTATCATTAGCCATACAAAAAGGTCATGGTGTATATATTCCTGTTGGTCCCGACAACACTGTTACTAACCCCAAAATTGTTCTTCCAAGATTAGGTAGAGCTGCATTCGTTTCGGAACTTGAGGAAATGGGATTATCAAATGAAGATTCCCAAAAATATGCAAGGGATACTGGAAGAAGTCTTACAGTTTTAAGAAGGCAATTAATGGATTATGCCAATCAGCCGGAATGGGCTAAATCCAATTCTGCTAGAGATATTATTCCTGCATTACTAATTGGGCGTTGGATGGAATCAAATAATGCAGATAAAGAAATTATAGAAAAAATAGCTGGTGAATCATATGAAACTTATTCTCAGAAATTATATTCATGGCAGAATCAGCAGGATTCTCCTATATTGAAAATTGGAGAATTTTGGCGATTAGTTTCAGCTATGGATGCCTTTTTTGCACTTGCTTCTTTTATTACGCAAATTAATCTTGAACACTTTAAGGATATAGTTTTAACAGTTTTTAGGAGCTTAGATCCAGCACTTGAACTTGAACCAGGGGAACGTTGGATGGCTGCGGTACATGGTAAAGTCCCATTATATTCAAATCATATAAGGAAAGGCATTATTCAAGCGTTTATTCTTATTGGAGTTTTTGGGGATGATGCAAAGCTATCTTTATCAACTTCCGCTCAAACTTGGGTTGATAATATAGTCTGGGAATTATTACGAGATGCCGAGTGTAATCTTTGGATGTCAGTTGTTGATGTCTTGCCACTAATTGCTGAAGCAGCCCCTAAATCATTTATGGATGCTGTAGACTCTTCTTTATATGGGGATGAAAAGCCGATTATGTGCTTATTTGAAGAGACACAAGGTATTACAGGACCATCAGCTAATCATTCTAGTTTACTATGGGCTTTAGAACATTTATCTTGGAGTCCTGAATTATTACCCCGAGTTGCCCTTATTTTGGGTAAATTAGCAGATTATGATCCCGATTCTGAAAGTAGAGTGATCAATCGACCCAAGAATAGCTTACGTGATATTTTTCTCTTGTGGAATCCTCAAACTTATGCATCTTTTGAGCAACGTTTAGAAGTTTTAGATTTACTAATAGAGAAATATCCTGAAGTTGGGTGGAATCTTTTTGTGGATTTGATGCCTAAAGATCATGATACTGTTGATGTAAAATCTCAAACGATTTGGAGGCAATTCTCGGAAACTCCAAAAACTGAAGTTACTATGGCAGAGTATTATGCTAACACCATAGAAATAATCAATAGATTGTTAAGTCATGTTGGATCCAATGGGCAACGTTGGGTTAACATCCTTGATAATTTCTCTTCACTTCCAGCAGATGAAAGAAATAGAATTATTGAACAACTTTCTTCTGATGTAGATAAAATTTCGGTTGGTCGTTATGATTTGTGGAATAAACTTCGAGAAATAATTTCTCGGCATCGTTCATATCCTGATTCTGATTGGTCCCTTCCAGAAGAAGAGTTGCAAAATCTTGAAGGAATTTATTTGTCGTTAGAACCAGAAGATTCAATTGATCGCCTCAGTTGGCTTTTTGATGGTTGGCCTAATTTATTAGAAGGAGTTAAGATCGAAGATCGTCATGACAATGATGAACATTTCATTCAACTGAGGATAGGTGCTCTAAATGATATTAGGAATGAACATGACTTTGAGGGTTTAATAGAACTAGCAGAAAGGGTTGAAAGTCCACAATATATAGGTAGTGCATTAGCTGCAGATGATATAGATTCTATTGAAGAAGAAAAACTTTATTCTTTGCTTGAAAATGAAGATGAAACCAAAATGATTTTTGTTAAGGAATATATTTTTCGCAAAGCATTTGAAGATGAAGAATGGATTGCAAATCTTGTTGAAAGAGCTCAGACCGAAAATTGGTCGGATATAAAGATTGTAAATTGTTTCACTGCTTTTCCATCACGAATGTCTGTGTGGGGCCTATTAAATTCTTTTGATGAAAACATACAAGAATCATATTGGAAAAAATGTAGATTTGGTGGAATAACAGGAGCAGCTGAAGATAAAATTTATTATTTAAAACAAATGGTTCAAGTAAAGAGATATCATAAGGCCTTTTATATTGCCTCTGTATATGCTAAGGAGATCCCTCCCGAATTAATTGCGGAAATATTGGAAAAAGTGGCTATAGAAAAAAGTGAAGATGAATCCCACATTGATCAATATAGGGTTGAAAGACTTTTTGAAGAATTATATAAATCCGAACATCCAGAAAACGAAATTGCAAAGTTAGAATGGTACTATTTATCATTCCTTGCAAGTGTAGGTCGTGAAAAACAATCCCCTAAACTTTTGCATAATGAATTATCCGCCAATCCTGAATTCTTTGTTGGGATTATGAAAAATATCTACAAAAGAGAAGATGATAAAAAAGATGAAAATAATGAAAAACTCTCCGAAGAGCTATTGAAACAGCGTGCAACAATTTCATGGAAATTGCTTCGTAGTTGGAAAAAAATACCAGGCACAGCCGATAATAATGAGATCGATTATGATACATTGAGCTCATGGATCGAGAGAGCAAGAGAATTGTGTGAAGAATCTGATCGAATAGAAGTTTGTGATATTCAAATAGGAAAATTATTAGCACATGCGGAACCAGAAAATGATATATGGCCTCCTGAATCCGTGAGTAAAATAATTGAAAGTGTAGAAAGTGAAGATCTTCATCAAGGGTTTATAATAGGAACTAAAAATAAAAGGGGAATCTATACCAAATCAATAGATGAAGGAGGGGAACAAGAGGTAGAATTAGCTGAAAAATTCAGAACCTATGCTAATAAAATGACTACTCGCTTCCCCAAAACAGCATCTTTATTAAATGAAATTGCGGAAAGTTATGAAAATCAAGCCAAAAGAGAAGATGATGAAGCAGAAATTCGTGATTTAGAGGATTAAATAATGATTTTAAACAGAAGAATAGTTATTATTGTCACTTTTTTTAATATAGGCAATTACCCTAGTGATTAACGCATAATCTGAAGATATTTCTTCATTTTTCACAGGGATCTGTTTCAATTCACCATAAAAAATCATTTTAGACTTGATATGCGGAAAAAATTCTTTAGGATAACAAAATGAGTTCTTTTTCAATATCACGGGAATAACTTCTTTCTTTTGAAAAGAGGATTTATCAATAGAACAAAAAGCAACTATGGATTTTTCCCCTTCTATATCTGTTAATAATTCGGACTTTGGCATTTTAATATATCCCGAGCATCTAAACTCATTAAGAGGAGAGTTGCCTAAAAAATATTTTTTTATCTTCTCTATTTTTCCATTTTTAACTTTATCAAGGGCTAATTGATAGTCTGTCCTTCCTGGGTTAAAACTTAAATGTGATGCATTTAATGAGAGACTAGTTCCTCCAGATATAAGAGATATAAAATCGTTGTCGGCGTAAATAAGTTCGTCGTTATCAAATTTTATTCCTTCAGAACATATTTGATCTTTAGGGAGTGAATTAAAAATGATAAAATTCTTATTTAAACCATATTTTTTTGTAACTTTTGTGTTATGTTTAGAAATCAACTTTAGATTGGTGCAGTTAATATCCCCATGGTATCGGAATGGTATACTATTTTTCGCCCAATTAAGTGGCTTTATATCTGAAATAAGATCATAAGGTATTTCCGTTGTATTTGAACCAAAAACTAGAACGATAGGGTGAATTTTGTAAGTTTCGAAACCTCTAATTCTTTCATCATAATCTTTGATCCATAAATCTTCAGATTTATCAGGTATTTCAGAAAAAACACGACAAGAAGGGTTAAATCTTCCAAATAATAAATCACCTTTATTCAGGACAATAGTAACAAACATGTATCCTGAATTGATAATATTTTTTAGGATATTCTCAATTATTATTTCATCAAGAACTTGCATCTCCATATTCCACCTATTTAATGTGTACAAAATGATCTTCAAAATATTATTATTAGAAAGAGAAGTTATATTTATCATGTTTATGGTATGAAATCAATGTTCTTTTTGAATTCTGTAGTACCAAAAAGAGAAAAAATGTAATGGATACGCCGATAGAATGGTTCGAAAAAATCAAATCAAACTAGGTTTCATTGGATTTGGAGAAGTCGCATCAACCTTATCTAACGGTCTGCTGGTCCATGGAGTGGAAGTTTCAACTTGCCTTGAGGGAAGAAGCCAGAGATCAGTGGAACTTGCAAAATCAACTGGTGTTGGTCTATTTGACAGTTTAAACGAGCTTGTTGAGTCGTCTGATATTCTTTTATCTGCTGTGGTCCCTTCCGAAGCTGTCAGTGTGGCCAAAAAGGTAGGTAGGGGTTTTAATGGAGTATACGTGGATTTGAATAATGTTTCTCCAGGTACAGTTAAAGAAGCTTTCAGCCATATCACTAATGGTAAAACCGTGGATGGGGCTATAATGGGTGGTATAAAGAACGGTTTAGGGACTCCTATCATTGCCTCTGGTGAGTTTGCTGAAGACTTTGCTGAGCTCAACCAGTACGGTATGAATATTGAAGTAATTGGTCCCGAGCCTGGTCAAGCATCGGGGTTGAAGATGCTGCGTAGTGCCTACACCAAGGGTGTTTCCGCACTTCTTTTTGAGGCCTTTTATGCTGCGTACCAGATGGGAGTTGATGAAACCCTACTGCGCTATTTAACAATGAGTGAGGGATCACATTTTCCTGCATCTGCAAACTCACGACTCACCAGCAGTACTTATCATTCCCAAAGACGTGCCCAGGAAATGGATGAAGTGGTGAAATTCCTAACCGAATACGAGGATCCACTGATTACCCGTGCAACATGTGAGTTTTTCCACTCGCTTCCCGATAAAACTGGGACAATAGAAAAAAAACCTGCAGATTACCGGGACGTGTTCCGGAAAGTTGATAAAAAAAGGGTTAAGGTGAGAAAATCCAGTAGTTCACATTAATCCTCTATTCACATAATAAATAAATAGGATTTTGAGTATAATATTATACGCAGAAAAAGCATGGATCTCAGTTACAGACACCATCAATGATAGCTTCTTAAAATCTTTAAAAAATGGATTTGACGCTCATGACTAATGAAGAACATGCTAAAGAATGCCAGGAACAGTTGAAAAAGCTTACTGGAAAAAAGGTAGTGGATTGTTCTTTCCGCGCCTATAATAACAACTGCTGGAGACTTTACATAGTCACAGACACTGGTAAAATGGTGATGACCTTCTGTCCAGACTGGTCCTGTCCAGTGGTGGAGCACCACCAGGCCCACCATGAAGAGGAAAGTCCGGGTGATTAGTACCCAACAAGGGACATTAACCACAATACATACTAATTTTATATACAAATCAACTTTTTATACTCACATCAACTTCTACTCATTGTTCTATCCCACAATTAACCTGATTCTCCAGCCTCTCTTCCTCTTCACCAGTTCTCCCTCCAGTGGAATAATCTGGGAATCCACCAGCAGGCGCAGGTAAGTGGCCATCTTCCCGGGTAGTTTCAGTGGACTTTTAACCTTACCCTCTTTTGTTTTCAACTCACAGGCTAAAACACCCCGTTTATCCACGTAGAGGTATGCTTTTAATCCTTCCTCCAGCTTGGAAAGTTCAAAACTCCGCAGGTGAAGACCGGCATCAAAGGAGTATAATGGTTTATCCTTTGTCCGGGCACCGTTAAGGAACTTTTCATGGGCCTCAGAACTGGTTAAATCCGTTTCAACCATACTGGACACAAACCAGGCCCTTTCAATAACCCGTTCCACAGTCTGGTCCGGGGGGATGATCCCCTGTTTCTCATAATCCTGAATTAGCTCGTAGAGTTCTCTACGTGTCACATCTTCCTCCACACAGCTTAAGGCCAGTCTGCTTAACACTGGACCGTAACCTGCCTGGCGCAGGGATGCCCACACCTGATTCTCGGCCTGGTACCATCTACCCTGAATGATATGCTCCACGGCCTCGGCATTCAAATGGGCGGTGTTTAAAAGATGATGGCGGGAAGTGGTGTTCAAACGTTTCAAGAGTACATCCATATTCCGGGTTCCAGGAACAGTACCCTTACCAATTTCCTCCTCCAGTATACGTACCGTGGATTTGGGAAGCAGTCTTTTCACACTTCCAGGTATACGGAGATTGTTTTCCAGGATTTCGCTGCGTATTTGCCTGCCTGAAATCTTCTCCCCATTTACCTTACCCTCAGGTATGAAATGAAACTCCATTTTACGATTAAAACGCTGATACAAAAACTCGTTTACTGCATACCACCGGATAACATTCCGGTTAGGTAGATTACGGGGAATACCACTGAATATTCCTCTTCTAATGAATCTGGCAGCGTATTTTTTTATCTGGGCGGGGTTAACTTCTGCAGCGTCCACATAGTCAGTGACCCCGTCCTGGATCATCATGGCTATCCTTATGGGGACGGTGTAGGACATGGTCAGCCGGTGGTGC
>ENA-UOOE01002781-UOOE01002781.1-fermentation-metagenome-genome-assembly--contig:-NODE-2781-length-12018-cov-97.399482_pt1 | contig 12018 bp, 9 predicted proteins | sample MGYA00245776_ERZ724021 | MGnify/ENA primary metagenome ERZ724021 (study PRJEB28704, sample SAMN03018321) | fermentation metagenome | biome: anthropogenic terrestrial biome; feature: soil; material...
ACAGGACAAGCATACAATCCTGTTTTAGCACCTACACCACCACCTTGACCACAAACGGTAGTTGATTTACCATCTGGCGAATATACTCTATATTGCTTACTATCGTAATTTTTATTTTTCGCATTATTTTCAATAGTACCAATCCTAATTGGTTCTCCAACTAAGTTATCTTTTCTCCCTCTACATCTAATTGCAGTAGGTTCAGCTAAATTATATGAAGTTTCATCCGTGTATGACTCAAGTATATCTTTAAGTAGAATTCCTCTATCTTCCGGTTGTTCAACGTTTGGAATATTATGAGCATAAAACCTCTGTCTATTTTGTGCTGACACCAATGCTGAATTTATGTACTGTAAATCTACTCCAAGTTCGTGTGAAATTTGATTTTTAATAGCTTGTGCCGCTGACTTATTATTTTCATATAAAAAGTAATCCGGCTTAAACTTTTCTTTCGCTATCAAATAATTTCTAAACAGTTCCCATCCTTGACCACTTGCTTCTGTTTCTCTGTTTTTTGTTTGTGCAATACTCCAATATGTACATGGACTACCACCAATTAAAATTCGTTTTATAATTATCTTCCTTTCTTAATATCTTATCTCATTAAATTTTTTAAATAGTATACGAATACACTGTAAATCCAAACTGCGCTATATGTATTGTTTGGCATAAACATAATCTGCAAATTGTATCGTTGATTAAATGACTGCAAACTTGCTAGATATGCTTTTGGACTGAATTTGCTATCATATTTATGAATAACAACATCTTGAAACTGTGAATTTTCAATAAGCAAATATTTCTTGCCCTCAAATGTTGCCATTTCTTCCTGAAACCTTGCTCTGGACGTTGTGAAGTTACCGGCTAATTCATCCAGATTTGCTTTGCGTTCAATCATAATTTCATGACTGAAATCTAAACATCGTTCAATATTTAGTGCCGGATTTGGCGGCACATAGAAAGAATAATCACCATTTGTCAATGCTTTGGATTTATGCTCAATTTTATGTTTGTCAAACCAATCGATAATGTGCGGATTGATTTTTTCGCGTGTGTCAACCCAAATACCGATTGACTTAACAAGTTCATCCTTTTCTTTGTCAGAATACTTATATAAGTTTAATATTTTACATCACCTCAATTTACATATGAGTATTTTTTCAATACCATTTCTGTTTCATCTTTTTTATAGAAATGTCCATCAGCATCTTTTCCCCACTTGTTTTCCTCGGCTATCTCAATCGTTTTTATCATATCTCCCACTTTCAAAGGATAACTTTCAAGAGTCTTACCCTTTACCTTGATAATATCGGTTGTTCCATCATGAATCCTATACAACGATACTGTCTTACTCTTATACTTGCCTTCAATATTAGAGATAATAGCATAACATTCTGGAATATTATCATTTGTAATTTGTATATACCCTAAACATTCCAATTCATATTTTGCTTTATCAATGATAGTCGCTGGTTTGATATGAGAGTTCTGTAATTTATATTTGACAATATCCTTCCAATCGAAGTCTTTGTATAACTTCTCTGTTACTTTTCCAGAAATACTATTCATTAATTCTTCCGGTAATTGATACTTGCTTAAATCAGCTCGACTAATTTGTTTTCTACCATTAAATGTATTATAAATTTTGACCTGTTCAAGAATAGAGTTTATATCTCCAAAATCAGAAAAATAATCAATCTTAATCAAAATTTCGAGTTGGTCTGAGCTTACAGATGTCTTAGCATGAATATCTTGCAATAAATCCATAAATGAATCATAGTGAGTTTGCTGCGATAATGCGTAGAGTTCATTTGCGGCTTTCTGGTTTAAACGTTTTATCGAAGCTACTCCCTTATAGATGGATTGGTTTTTTGTATTCGGAACATATTCAGATTTAGAATAACCATATTTTGGTGAAAATATAGTAATTCCTAGTTCTTTAGCTAGAGTTGTACCATTTAAAATTTTCTCATCTGTATCAGCCGTATTCAATAGTGCCGTTACGAATTCAACTGGATAATAATGTCGATAATATGCACAATAATAAGTTAAAATTGAATATCCAATAGAATGATTAAACCCAAACATATAGTTTGAGGAATTATCGATTATTTCAAGAAAATCTTTTGCTTCCTTCTCTGCAACGTCTTTTGGCTTATCCGAATGGCTACAATATCCTTCAAGAATTTTGGGCATATTTTCTTTAATACATTTTTTATCTTTATGCCCTATTGCTCTTCGCACTGTATCTGCATCTGAACCAGATAGTCCACAAACTTGTTGTAAAAAAGCAATAATATCTTCTTGATAGATTAAAAAGCCATTGTTTTTCTTTAGCAATTCATCAATTTGTTTAGATGGATTTTTGTTATGCTCATGATTTAACAATCTATCTCTGTAAGAAGCACCAGAAGGTCTAATGCAAGCTGTAACTGCACAAACATCATCAATACTTTGTACATCATATTTTTTTAAACTATTAAATGCAAAATCTCCTGTAAATTGAAAAATACCATATTTAGATTTTTTAATTCCATCCCATACTGCTTTATCATTGAAGTCAATTTGGTATGTATGTGGATATGGAATGTGAGCATATTTACAAGTCTTATCAATTACACTAATAGTATCAAGTCCAAGAATATCATATTTTACAAGTCCTACATTATGTGCCGCTGACATATCCAAATTAAGCACAGATAAATTTTCTTTATCAATAAACATACCATAGCGACTATAAATATCTATTGGTGCAATAATTACACCTGCGGGGTGATGTGACAATGAAACCACTGTTCCATTTAATCCATCAAAATAATAAAACAATTTTGGATATATTTTTTTAGTTTCTTCTGGATTCTCATCAAACTGTTTTTTAATTTGTGCAATTTTGTCAAGGCTATATGGGTTATTATTGTCATTTGGATTCTCTTTGCTCCATAGCCTTGATAATGCCCTGCCAATATCATCTATTGTTCCTTTATCTGAAATCGTTCCTAATGCTAAAACATAAGCACACTTTCTTTGTCCAAATGAATCAAAAATATGTTGATAAATTTGCGGTCTATATTCATTAGGACAATCAACGTCAATCTGTGACACCCTGTCTTTCAACATACTTTAACTCTAATTAAATAGAGGGCATAGACTATATCTTTACCTTGCCATATATTATGGTTTAGGCAGACGGCACTTCGGAAGTATTTCCTACTCTCTGGCGAGATAGTCGTTGAACCTTCCTCTATTCGAGGCTTGGCTGCTGATTATCCAATCCTATAACTTTTCAAGCGTTTACATATGGATATATTTCATTCCTCTGCTTTAGCGTATAGGCTCTAAGGACTTTCCAGCAATTCACCGTCTAATACTTTATAATATTTCTATTATAAACAACTATGTATTGTTGTTAGTTCAATATATTTATCATGTTTTCTATCAAGATAAGTATTTGCATCTTGATAAATGTATTGGCAAAAATTCAGTGCTTGTAAATTTCCACCAAATTTAAAATTACTTACAATTTGTCCTTTTTTCCTTTTGTTTAAGTTATATAATCTTTTAATGATTTTATGTTCAAGCAAATCGTCCATGATATATTGCAAGATACAATCTGTACCAACAAATTCTATTGAATATTGTGGAATTTTTGCTCCATATTTTTTATTCAAGTGGCTCCAAATACTTCCATCTCCATCAAAATATCCTCGAATAAAATGGCGGGATAAATCATTTGATATGTTTGGAGGTTTTAATATATTTGTTTTATTTTCTATAACTCCATATTTTTTTAGGCTATCAACAGCATGTTGACTAGAAAACAACAACCTACAATACTCACAATTTGCATTATATGAATTTTTAGAGTGATAAATAGCGATGCGATGGTTACTATTTAAACATTGTTTTAATTTTTCTAAATGTTCAATATCTGCAACCGATAATGTAACCCCAAATTTTTGGTTTCCATGCTTTCTCTTTGATAAAATATAACCATCAGCATATAAAAATCCAAGCCAATATGCTTTGTCTGATGTGTCTATATTATCAAAATATGACTCGTTAAAAGAATATATTTTTTCTGCTTCACTTAAACTTCTTATACTATACCCTTTTCGTTTAAAATACCTTCTTAAACTTGTCTGTGGTATATTAAATAATTTTGATACTTTCTCTACACTCAATCCATTCGTATATGAATTATATGCATTTTTAATTTCTTCATCTGTAACAATTCTAATTATCATCATCCTTTAAGCACTATATTTTTATTGAACTAAAACACAATATTTAATCTCCGCTTTCGACACGGTTTTCATTACAAAAACGTGAAAACACTGTATTCCATCTGACTGGATCAACATCAATAATATCCGTGACAAATGCACATCTTGAGCCAGCCACAGAGCCACGAGAAGGCCCTATTGGAATTCCATGTGATTTACACCAACACATAAGCTCACTCATTGAAAGCATAAATCCCAACATATCGGTTTTTTTGAAAACTGACAGTTCCTCTTTTAAGTCTTTTTTGAATGACTCAACTTCATTAAATGGGATAATACCTTTATCAACTTTGTCTTTAAACATAGACTTTGTATGTTTAATATATTCTTGTGCATCACTTTCACGACTTCCGGTTAAAATTGGATAACGTGATTTAGTATTCAATTTAAAATCTTGAATTGTTTCTGCCATACGATTAGTATTTTCAATAGCCTCCATATATACTTCTCGCGGTAATGACTGTTGTTTTTCCAGAGCATTGACTAATTCATCATACGTTTTAAAAGTTAAATCAAATTCATCTTCATTGGTGAATTCTATACCTTTAGATATCATCAAAATTTTTCTACATTCTGCTTTATAACTATTAATACTATGAGTATCTGTTGCCATGATTAATGGTTTGTTGTATTCTTTTGACATTTTATACAAATATTGATTGTATTCTATTTGGTCTTGGCTATTCCAGTATTGTACTTCGTAATAATCGTAAAATTTTAATAAACGTTTGTATACTTCCGAATCATAATCGACACATTTATCGTTATAGCATCTTAACGGACTTGCTAAACAAGCAGAAATTTTAATTATATCATTTGATAGATTAAAAAATTCGTCAAAGGTAATTCTCGGTTTATAATATTTATGGTCAGAATCGTAAGACTTATTAATTGCATTATTTAACTCTTCTACACCATATCTGTTTTTTGCTAATAAAATAGTATGGAAATTATCACGCACTTTATATTGTTCCGATTTTCCATTTTTATTTATTTTTGTATGATAAAGCTGTGGTGTCAAATATGCTTCAATTCCATTTATGTATTTTAATCCTTTACTTTCTGCGTACAACTTTTTATCAGTCCAATTTAAATTGTACCCATGATTTGTACTTGCGATAGCTTTCATTCCACAGTCTGATGCTCTATCAACATATTCTTCCCATTTTGTACAACTATCTAATAATGAACCTTTATCATCATGAAGATGATATATTACATAATTGTTTGTCATTTTACCTCCAACGATAGATTTTCTTTTGAATAATATCTAAATTATCAGGCACATATTTTAAAATTAAACTGTCAATTTGTTTAGATGATACAGAATCAAAACTAATATACCTATTATCATGATTTTGAATTTTGCAACTAAGTTTAAGTTTATTAACACAAAAATCAACATATTTATGTTTTTCTAATTCTGATAGTCCAGCTACACAAATTCCCCAATTAGTTTTGCTTCTGTTTCCATCATCTAAAATATATAAACAAAATCCGAATTCATTAATATTATCAATAATTTCTGATTTATTTAATTCTCGAATTGGTTTTAGACAATCAAGCGTCATGGTTTCCAACCTATAACTAGGTTGGGCAATACATAATTGTGTTAGTCCTGTTTTTGCATTACGAAATTTTTTATTAGTCGCAGGATAATAATGCGGTGGACTATTACATAAATTTTTTAAAATCTTGTACTTCCAAAACAAATAATCTTTTTCATCTTCTGCATGACTTTCAATATAAATCGGCTCATTTTCTCTCTTATCTATATGTCCATCGCCTAAACGACCAAACATAACAACATCTTTTTGATTTTTATTCAATGTCAAATATTTTCTTAACGTATATGCATTAAGCTGAAATTTCCCCGCACACCATTTTTGAATCACTCTTTTTGTAACTCCTAATTCATCTGCCATCTCTTGATGTGTCATTCGTTTATTAACAAACCTGTCATAGCACCAATCATAATCCATATATGGACGTTTTTGATTAGCATTGTTTTTATATGTAGAAAATTTGTTCAATCCTAATTGTATAGCTTTCGCCTCAGTTGCTCGTTCAGTTCTACCTAGTTTATAACTAATTTTATTAATAGGAACTGCTTTTTTATACATTTCAGTTAGAATTTTTATTTCTTCATCTGACCACTTTTTAACTTTTCCCATTTAACCTCTCCCTTAAAATAAATTCGCTCCATTCATATCATCAATGGATTTCAAATCATTATACGTCTTTAAGTATTTACAGCTATTCTTAAAATTGCAAAGATTATTACAAAAGAATGTATCATCTACTTCTTTTCCGCTCTTTAAAGACTTTGTGAAAGACTTATGTCTCCACTCCGTTTCATTTGTTTTGTTCAAATTTTCAAAAATATCCGCTTGTTGGTTCATATAATCAATAGCATCCTGTTTCAATTCAGGAGTATAATTATAATATCTGATATACGGTGAAATAATAAATTGCTTTTTAATATCTTCTGGCAAAGAATCAAGCGTCTTATTTTCCTTTGCTTGAAATAGATAACATTCTGCATCAACCTCATCATATCCAAGGCTTAACATTTTATCATAAATCATAGAAGATAATTCATCAACCACTTTACATCTTTCAATTACTTTAATTTGCTCTGTTTCCTTTTTTGAATTTTTGCGTGATTTTCCCATAAACTTCACAGTAACATACTTGAGCATAACCCACGCAATATTTCGTACTTTGTATCCTTCGTTCTCTTTTGCCATAGCATATAAAACAAGTTGCCGCCCATGTTCTTTTAAATCTTTTGTGGAAAATTGACTTGACGTTTTCCAATCATAAATTGAAATTTCATTATCTGAATGATATTGAATTAAATCAACATATCCTTGAATATATCTTTCATCTGATAATGGATAAATTACTAATTGTTCTGTCTCAAATTTTCCCTTCGGCCTTTTAAACGTATTACAAAAATCCGTCATATCTGCAATCCATTTTTCACGAATACTATCGCCGCCGTTTCTGTCTTTTGGAAAGTTAATGTTCAGCATTTTTAAATCATCCAATTCAGAGTTCAATGCAGGAAGCAATTCCTTTTCAGTCGCTTTACCATCCATGATAGCTTGTAGCGTATCATGAACTTTTGTACCCATAATTGAATAACAATTAGAAGTTCCTTTGCAATGCTTTATATATGTAAGATATGCCGAATACAAACAATCATGAATTGTACTTGCCTTGCTAAAGCTATAAACTTTTTTTCCTGCCTTATATAACACATTGAGTCTTTCATCTAATTCTCTTTTTGCTATGATACCCACTTCACTTTCTTAGTCAATAAATGCACAAATTTTTCACGTCCTAAATCTGTCGGAGATTGTTTTAATCCTTTTTGCAAAATCTCATTTTCAGAATCCCATACATAGCCAACATGATTTTTATATATTGGATTATCTACAATCAAAGATTCTGCTTCTGTTCTAACTTGTTCTTCATCTAAACCCTCATCATAAGCAACAATAAGTCTTGGTATCATTAATCCCTTTAAATATCTTGCTTGAGTTTCAGATATATGACACCCTGATGTTGCCAACCCTACATCACAACCGAAACTGTGCATCTGAGCCGGTGCTTTATCCGACTCTGTAATAACACATAATCCTTTTTCTTGAATCTTTTTATAATTTCGATGATATGCACTTAAAGTTAAACTTCGAGAACATGGAATTATAGGTAACCATCTTTCTTCTTTTGAACAATTTAAATCGTTTAACCTTCCAATAATACCACACAGTTCTCCGTTAAATGTCCATACTGGAAATGTAACTCTTCCTGTTGTAATGTCATATCCAATCTGATACTCTTCTTGTGTTTGAAAATCAATTCCATCATTGAAAAACATTAAATTGTATTTATGTAAATATGGTTCTAAAATTGATGAATTATAAGTTTGAAGATTGAGTTCTGGTTCATGTATTTGCTTAATAATTTTATGATAAAATCCATTAAATGGTAATCGTGTTTTTAAATTAACTTGTTGTTGTTTTAACCCTAATTTTTTAGCTACATATTGCAAAGAAGAATAAAAATTACAATTCTTTTTCTCCATAATTAAAGTAAAAATGTTGCCATACTGACAAGTAGAAAAACAATAGAATGACATAGTATTGAGATATAAAACAACAGCAGTAGGATTACCACCTTCTCTACGACTAAAGCGTATTTCTTGTTTTTGCCGATTATAAGTAATATTTGTAAATTGCAAATCGTTTAAAATATCTTCTACAACCTCATAATTATTTACTAAATAACTTCGCAATTGATTAACATTAATCTCAATACTATATCACCCTCTTTACTTTTTTATTTTAAATCCATCATAAGGTATATCAATATATCCAATTTCTTTCATTGTATTAAATGACATATTTCGTTCATATAAAATTTGATAATTTGTACTACCAAATCTATTTTTAGGAATAAAAAATACAATATAATTTTTATTCGGATCTAAGGAAATTTCTTTTTTTGTGCTTAAATATTTTCCTGATTCTCCTTTCATAAATTGATAGGCATGACCTTTTTCTTTTTCTTGTGTTGTTAATTCACGAAACATTACAACTGTACTAGCTGTTTCTGCAATAGCCTTGCCTTTACCAGTACAACTTAAATCTAAAAACCGTCTTGACATAGATTCGGAAGAAAGCTGAGCTGTCGCAATAACTGCAACATCTTCTTTTTTGCTAATCAAAAATAGTTGTTTTGCCATCTCACTAAATTCTGCCCATGCTTTATCTGAATTTTCATGTAATGGTTTCAAAGTATCAAAAATAAATTCTGTAAACCCTATCTTGCTATATTTTTTAATAATTTTCTTTACACGATCAATAGAATAATCATTTAAAGAAATTAAAATGAGTTGTCCCTTTTGATTTTGAATCCATTTTTCTCCTTCTGAAATTCGTTCCTTGTCTTCTTGTGTAAAATGACCAACAACAAATTTTTGTCTATTTAATTTATCACCGTCTTTTTTTGTATGGTTAAACACTCCTGTTGCAAGTAACATTTGCCGCCACTCTTCTTCTTGTTGCTCATTTGAAATAATACAAACATTCTCACCTTCTTCAATTGCAGGAAAAATATACATATTAATGGCAGTTGTTGTTTTACCTTTTCCAATATGCGCTAAATGTAAAAGAAGATTTTTTCTATGTACTCCTGCAAGTGTATAATTCATTAAAGGATAACCAACTTTAAAGCCAACAGATTCTCCTCTATCCCATTGTTCAACAAATGGTTCATATCCCGATTTCATATCAACTGCTTTTAACTTATCAATTTTTCCAACACATATGTTATTCAATTTATAATCATAAAAATCATATAATTCATCTGGATTCATTTGCTGAATTTTTTTCCAATCCTTTTGTACATTAAATCCAGAATTATACAAATTTAATACCATATTTGATTTTACAAGTGCACTATAATATGTATCTATATTACTTGAATCTAAAAGTTCTGTAATTTCTTTAATTGGAGCAAATCCAGTTCGTTCATCAAATCCTTTCTGCAATGCTGGTTTATCAGCTAAAAAAGTTACAACTGAAATATTATCAAATACTTTATACCCTGCTTTATACATTTGTTGGCATAATCCATAATAAAAAATTCCATCAACAGTTAAAATATCTGTTCCATTAACAACGTTTTTATAATCATCAATTAATTCCGGTTCTTTCCATAAACAAAAAATAAAATTGCACTCAATCTGTTCTCTATTTTCCGTCAATTCTACTGGATAATCTTTTAGTTCCATTTATTCATCCTCCTCTAACCATTTACTAATATCCTTTGTATCATGATGAACTGAGATATTTGCAATATCAACATCATTGATAATCTGATTTTCTAGTGCCTCCTTTGCTTTAGATTCTTGTCTTTTTTGTCTTTGTTCTTCTCTATAGACATCATTAATCTTGTTTTTGATAATTGCAAAAATATATGAAATTTTTCCATAATCTGAATCAAAATCCTTTTTGTTCATCCAATATATAATATTTTCTCTACATTCTTTAATCGTTTTTAAAATAGTCTGATTTGAATAAAATGATAGCTCTTTTAATTTGCTTGTTAAAACTTTAGGAAATACCTGCCCTTTTTGATAATCTAAAAAGTCAAAACAAATAGTATCAATAATCTGCTTTCTTGCCTCGCTTTCTTTAATTTTATTTTCATAAATTTCTTTTGTTTTATAATAATGTTTATCTGGAGCATGATAAAATGAGTCTGCTGTTCCATATTCTCCTGTTACCTGACATCTTACTTTTATTTTTGACATTCAAGATACCTCCTTAAATAATCATTGACAATGATTTATCTATTTTTTCTCCTGCTTTATAACAATGACTATCTTTAATTTTCTTTTCAATATCTTTATCACAAATATTCTTTGCAGCATTCAAATCTGCATTATCTGTATGCCCACAATTCACACATTTAAATACAGATTGAACTAAACGATTATCATGATGGATACAACCGCATACAGGGCAACGTTGACTAGTATATGCCCTGTTAATCTTTTTTACCTCGATTCCATACTCTGCGGCTTTATTTATAATCTTCTGTTGCAAATCAAAGAAAGTCCAATTATATAAGAATGTTTTATCTGTATCTCTTGTTACACCTTTTAAATCCTCCATTTGGATTGTACCACAATTATGCTTTATTGCATTATTAACAATCTGTTTAGCAAACTTGTAATTCTGTGTTTTCCTAAAATCACTCCATTTCTGATTCAGCTTTGTAACAGGATTTGTTTTAGTTTTTGTTCCATGACCTAAGCTACCATCCCCTCTATATTTACAAATTCTTTGCATTTTCTGTTTTCTGTTGAAAATTTGTGACCTAACTCTTTTTGTTTCTCCTCCATCAATTATGTATTCGTCATAATGTTTTGGCACTTTATATGCGATACTATTTCGTGGTTCATTGCTGTACCACATAGCTGCTGGCATTGTAATGCCTAAATCAATTCCCATAATGTTGTTTTTATCTAAATCAAGTGTTGACACCGATTTAAAACTATAACTAAGAAACAAATAACATTTTAACCCATTCTTATTATTTATTCTTTTTGATTTTAATTCTAATTTACTACCACAAATTTTATAATTGCCATTTACTATATTTTGTAAAATTTTAATAAGATATTTATTGTTTTCGGTTGACAAACGAAAATCTAATCCGCATCCTTGCAATCCTAAATTTTTAGCATATCCTCTGCTAAATAATTTAATATTTGCAATGTATCTTTTTGTTTTTACATCATATGTAATTATAATTGATTTATTATGTAAATCTATTGGTTGTTCTTTATATGATGTGATAGACCTTTCACCTTTTTTGAAATCTTTTAAATCATTTTTATATCTTTTACAAGCATCTTGAATTGATTGAGATAAATTTGATGAATACATTTCAGGATAATCAGATTTTAATTGATTGTTAATATATCCAGATACCATTTTATATGATAATATATCTCCAATTTCTGGTTTAGTATTATATTTTTTAATATAATCATCTGTAAAATTGTCAAATTCATAATTGCCCCATATAGTTTTATTCTTGATAACTGTAATGTCATTTTTCATATTTTTAATTAGTTTAATAAAATCTTTATATTTGATTGATTGATTTTCAAGTAAAACCAATTCAAATTTAGCACATTTAGTCATTCGTT
>ENA-UOOE01002782-UOOE01002782.1-fermentation-metagenome-genome-assembly--contig:-NODE-2782-length-12016-cov-6.432489_pt1 | contig 12016 bp, 6 predicted proteins | sample MGYA00245776_ERZ724021 | MGnify/ENA primary metagenome ERZ724021 (study PRJEB28704, sample SAMN03018321) | fermentation metagenome | biome: anthropogenic terrestrial biome; feature: soil; material...
GCCAATTCCATTAAGAGTTGTAGAGGTTACAAATATAACTGATGATATGGTAAGAAATGCAGAAACCATAGAACAGGTATTCCCTAAAATGCTGGATTTTATTAAGGATAGCGTTCTGGTTGCACATAATGCTGAATTTGATGTGGGATTCTTAAAGCATAATGCTAGAATTTTAGGTTATAACTTTGATTTTACATATGTGGATACTTTGTCATTAGCACAGGAGCTTTTCCCTGATTTTAAAACATATAAGTTGGGGAGAATTGCCAAAAATCTCGGCATAAAGGTGGAAGTTGCCCATAGAGCTTTAGATGATGTTGCGACTACTGTTAAGGTGTTTAATGTGATGATTGAAAAGCTAAAAGAAAGGGGAGCAGAAAATCTTAAAGATATAGATATATATGGTCGTGATGAGGCGGCTAAAAAGGAGGAGTATAAAAAGCTTAAAACCTACCATGCAATAATACTAGCAAAGAATTATATTGGGTTAAAGAATTTGTATAAGCTGGTATCTTATTCCCATTTGGATTATTTTTATAAAAGACCCCGTATATTAAAGAGCTTGTATAAAAAATATTCTGAGGGATTAATTCTTGGCAGTGCCTGTAGTGAAGGTGAGCTGTATCAAGCAATACTACTGGGAAAATCTGATGAAGAAATTGAAGCTATTGCAAGGGAATATGATTATTTGGAAATTCAGCCTCTAGGAAATAATGATTATTTAGTAAGGACAGGGCAGGTACCTGGTAAAGGATATCTAGAGGAAATTAATAAAAAAATTGTATCCTTGGGAGAAAAATTAAATAAACTTGTAGTTGCTACGGGAGATGTTCACTTTATGGATCCTGAGGATGAGATATACAGGCGTATATTGGAAGCAGGACAGGGATTTAAGGATGCGGATAATCAGGCTCCATTGTATTTAAAAACTACAGAAGAAATGCTGGAGGAATTTGCCTATTTAGGAGAAGAAAAAGCCTATGAGGTGGTAGTTACAAATACCAATAAGATATCAGATATGTGTGAGTCCATTAGTCCTATTTCACCAGAAAAATGTCCACCGCACATAGATGGCTGTGAACAGACTATTAAAGATATTGCTTATAAGAGGGCACATGAGCTTTATGGAGATCCGCTTCCAGAAATTGTTCAGTCTAGACTGGATAGGGAGTTGGAATCAATTATAAAAAATGGATTTTCTGTAATGTACATTATTGCTCAAAAGCTAGTGTGGAAATCAAATGAAGACGGCTATCTGGTAGGTTCTAGAGGATCTGTTGGCTCCTCTTTTGTAGCAAATATGACAGGCATAACGGAAGTAAATTCTCTACCGCCCCATTACAGATGCCCTAGCTGCAAGTATTCGGATTTTTCAGATTATGGCGTTAAAAATGGATTTGATTTGCCGGATAAAGTGTGTCCTGTTTGTGGAGAAAAGTTAGCTAAGGACGGCATAGATATACCTTTTGAAACTTTTTTGGGATTCAACGGGGATAAGGAACCTGATATAGATTTAAACTTTTCAGGAGAATATCAGGCAAAGGCACATAAATATACAGAGGTTATCTTTGGAAAGGGCACAACTTTTAAAGCTGGAACCATAGGTACCATAGCAGAAAAAACAGCCTTTGGCTACGTGAAAAAATACTTTGAAGAAAAAAACATTCCGGTAAATAAGGCAGAAATAATGAGAATTTCAGCAGGCTGTACAGGTATAAAGAGAACCACTGGCCAGCATCCTGGAGGAATTATAGTAGTGCCAAAGGGTAGAGAAATCTTTGAATTTTGCCCTGTACAGCATCCTGCGGATGATCCTAATTCAGATATTATAACAACACATTTTGATTATCACTCTATTGACCAGAATTTGTTGAAATTAGATATACTCGGCCACGATGATCCAACAGTTATAAGAATGCTGCAGGATATAACTGGAATTAATCCACATGAGATCCCTATGGATGATAAGGAGACTATGTCTATATTTTCATCTACGGAAGCTCTTGGTGTAACACCGGAACAGATAAATTCTAAGGTAGGAACCTTTGGTATTCCTGAATTCGGTACTAAATTCGTAAGGGGAATGCTTTTAGATACAATGCCAAAAACATTTTCAGATTTGATATGTATATCGGGACTTTCCCATGGTACCGATGTATGGATTGGAAATGCAAAGGATTTAATTGACCAGGGAATAGTTACATTAAGTGAGGCAATATGTACTAGAGATGACATCATGATTTATCTTATCAAAAAAGGTCTGCCTCCCAATACTGCATTTAAGATAATGGAGCTGGTACGTAAGGGAAAGGCACTGAAGGATCCTGCTAAATGGGCAGAATATGAAGCTCTAATGAGGGAACATAAGGTGCCAGAATGGTATATAGATTCCTGTAAAAAGATAAAATATATGTTTCCTAAAGCTCATGCTGCAGCTTATGTAATGATGGCCTTTAGGATAGCCTGGTTTAAGGTTCACATACCTAAGGCTTATTATGCAGCATACTTTACCATTAGAGCAAAAGCCTTTGATAGTGAATTTATGATATTTGGAAAAGAAAAGGTTATAGAAAAGATGAGAGAAATTCAAATTATGGGGAATCAGGCTACCCCTAAAGATAAGGATATGTACGATGACTTAGAAATAGTTTTGGAAATGTACGAGAGGGGATTTAAATTCTTACCAATTGATTTATATAAGTCTGATGCTGCCAAATTTCTAGTGGAGGAGGATGGCATAAGGCCACCTATAAACAGTATATCTGGCATGGGAAATATAGCATCAGAAAGTATATTTAGTGCAGCACAAGAGGAGCCATTTAGCTCTATAGAGGATGTAAAAAAACGTGCTAAGATAGGAAATTCTGCTGTAGATTTACTTAAAAAGTTTGGTTGTTTAAAAGATCTTCCAGAAAGTGATCAAATAAGCTTTTTTGATGTAATCTAACAATTTAAATTATTAGTATAGATAGTTATAGTGAATTAATTTAAACTATGTGGTATAATTGCAGCATTAGATTAAAGAAAAAACCAGGGATTTAATATCCCTGGTAAAAAAAAAAATTAATCGAAAAAGGCTAATGTTGAACTTATATAGTATTATGTGCGGAATAGAATTATTTATGCATAACATACAGATTCACATAGTTTAATTATTCTAAACAAATATTATAATATAATAATATCAACTTGTAATAGAAAAATTGCTATACTACTACCTTGTTTCTTCCAGTATTTTTAGCTTTGTATAATTTTTTATCTGCCTCTTTTATTAGTTCTTCTTCATTAAGGTTCTCTTCAAACAATGTTTTAACACCAAAGCTTGCAGTCACCTTTATAGAGGCTCCTTCATAATTTATTATAGTGTTTTCTATTGCCTTTCTGATTTTTTCAGCAACCTTTACTGCGGTATCTTCACTTGCGTTTTTTAAACAGATTATAAATTCTTCTCCACCATAACGAGCTGCCCAATCTATATCTTTTCTCACAGAGCGACTAAGTATAGAAGCAACCACTTTAAGGACCTCATCTCCAGCTACATGTCCATAAATATCATTTACTTTCTTAAAAAAATCTATGTCTGCCATTATTAATGACAATGGCTTATTGTTTAATATGCTATTTATTATGTCAGCTGGCAGTCTTTCATATATAAATCGTTTATTAAAAACTTGTGTAAGAGGATCTACTACTATCAACTCATTCATATGATTTACTGCATGACGTATAGTGTCACTATCTTTATTTTCTATATTTTCTATGACTCCACTTTTAGTTATGTCTTTGAGAAGTTCAAGAACTACTGGTGCACCATCAACTTCAACTGGTATAGCAGTGATCATATAGACTTTTTTGCCATTGTACTCTATTTTTACAAAGGTTTCTTTTTCACTGTAAGCTCTAGCAGAAACACAATTACTACATACTTTTCCCGTCTTCCAAAGATTATAACAAGAAGACTCCAATTCATTAATCTTGTTTAATTTTAAATCTAATAACTGTTTTTTTACTGGATTTACTATCCTAATTACGTCATATAACTTCTCAAATATTGACATGGTGTGAATTAATGTATCCATACTAATACTTTTATCACTTATATTAACTTTTCCCATATTGTTTCCTCCTAAAATAGAAGTCTATTACTCTTAATGATACCATAAATATTAATTTTTGTTATACTGTTTTACGTATTTAATAAAATCACTAACAGAAAGAGGCTTGCTAAAGTAATATCCCTGTAGTTCATCACATCCTTCATCTATCAATATATCAATTTGTTCTTGTGTTTCTACTCCCTCGGCAACTGTCTTTAGATTAAGGGTTTTTGCCATAGAAATAATACTTGGAGTAATATTTTTACGATTTGTACTCACAATATCATCTATAAAAGACTTATCAATTTTCAAATAGTCGGCAGGCAAATGAGTTAAATAACTCAGAGAAGAAAACCCTGTACCGAAGTCATCTATTGAAATGCCAATTCCTAATTTCTTTATTTCCAGCAAACTTTGTATTGCATCGTCAGTATTCTGCATCAAAAAACTCTCTGTTATTTCAATTAATAAATCAATATTTTGAGAACTATTCTCTTTGAAAATTTCTTTAATTTTTGAAACTAAATTGTTATTTTCAAATTGTTTTGATGAAACGTTAATTGATAATTTAATATTGATGCCATTGCTTTTCAATATTTTATCTATTCTAAAAATTTCTTCTAATATCCAGTTGCCAATAGGTATTATCATTCTATTGCTTTCAGATATAGGTATGAATTTATCTGGTGTAAATATTTTACCATCTGATGTTTTCCACCTAATAAGGGCTTCAGCACCAACTATTTTAAATCCATTTCCATCAAAAGCAGTTTGTGGCTGGAGATATAAACTAAATTCATTATTATTAAGTGCTGTATTGAGCTTTATTTGCATTTCAAGAATTTCATGGTTTTTCCTTTCAATTTCTTTTGAAGAAAAAGAATATCTTCCTTTTCCAGATTCTTTTGCATCGTACATTGCAGCATCTGCTTTCCTGACTAAGCCTTCAATAGTAGATTCATCATCAGGTGCTAAAGCTATTCCTATACTTACTCCTAAAGTTATTTCCCGTCCAAATATATTATAAGGCAGCAGTATTTTTTCAATAATAGCTTCTGCTGTAGCTTTTACATATTCATGATTGTCTATATTTTCAAGGATTACAGTAAACTCGTCTCCTCCTAACCTTGACACAGCGTCAGATTTGCGAATAGTAGATTTAATTCGAACTGCAACTTCTTTAAGAAGTAAATCTCCAGCTGCATGACCTAAGGAGTCATTGATAACTTTAAAACCATCTAAATCCATAAAGAGTAAAGCTGCTGCTTTTTTATTATCATTAGCCCTTGTAAGCACCCTTTCAAGTCTTTCATAAAAGAGAGTTCTATTTGGTATTCCTGTTAATAAATCATAATAGGCAAGATTGTGAAGTTTATCTTCTGTCTTTTTTATTTTACTGATATCTGTAGAAATAGAAATATAATTTTCCACTGTTCCATCTAACCCTTTTAAAGATGTTATTGACATCCATTTAGGATATAGCTCACCATTTTTCTTTTTATTCCAAATTTCACCTTCCCAATAACCATTAGTAATCAAATCGTGCCACATATTTAAATAGAAGTTTTTATTATGACGACCAGATTTAAGTATTCTCGGATTTTTTCCAATTAAATCTTCTTTTTTATATCCCGATATTCTTTCAAAAGAATTATTTACTTTAATAATCTTTCCTGAAGCATCTGTCATTAGTACGCCTTCTATTGCAGTATTGATTACTCTATATGAAATTAATAATTCTTCATTTAATTGCTTAAGATTGTTAGTGTATTCCTGCATCTTCGTTACATCATGGAACGTAAATAATCTACCAATTTTGGATTTATCCGTATCAAAAATAGGAGATTTATATACTCTAAAATAAAAAGTTTTACCGTTAAAATTAAAAGTAATTGTATATTCAGTGTTTGTATCACTTATTGTATGAAAATGTTTTATATCCGGTACGAACTGTAATATATCACTAATTTTTATTCCTATAAAATTTATTACTTGTTCAATATTAGTTTTTTTATTTTTACTACTGAAAGACATTATAAGTTCAATACCTGCTGGATTGATATCTATTACTTTGTTATAAGAATCCACTATAATAACAATGTCCTTAATATTTTCTATTAAAAGATCTCTGGCAATTGGTACCATTACTGACTTGGGCATATGGAACATACCCCAATATAATATAATCAAGGTTGATAGTATGCAAATAGGAGTAGCATCTATGGAGATTGATTTAAATTTAGGACTAATAAACAAAAAATTGATTCCAATACATATGATTGCACCTACAAAAATAAATGTACTTTGCCTGCGGTATAATTTTGGGGACTTTATTGCTTTCATCATAAGAATAAAACATCCAACCAAAATGCTACAGTATGAATAAGTAATATGAATGTAAAATCCAATATGTGGTAAAAACGAAAATGCTGGAATATCTTTAACATATGATATATTAATATGTGACATAAATTTATATGGTATGCTATTAGAAATCAACGATATTAGTGATAATATTGGCACAATAAAAATCAATAATATAAAATAGGTATTTTTTTTATGATTATTACTATATTCTATCACTATTAACAAATAAAGTGATGAAACAAGTACAGTGCTAACAAACTTTGCTTTTTGAAACAAGATTGCGATTTCGCTTATTTTTATATAATAGCTAAGTATCTCCATTAAAAGCCAGAAGGAAATAAGCATAGTACTTATGATTAATAACTTTCCAATGGCAGTATTTCTCGCTTTATACAGAAAAACTAATAAAATTATAGAAACTATAAAACTTATACTGAATAAAATTCCATACATTGGTATTACCCCTCTAAACTAATCTATATACTGTTCACAGATTATTTTAAGTCATAACATGTATAATTACAAAGCTTTTTATTTATAAAGGATATTTAAAGAGTTATCATATTAAAAAATGAAGATAGCACTTGGGTATGTGGATCTTAAAAATAATAAACGAAGTGTTTATAATAAAAAAATAACAGCTTTCTATGATAAAATAGAACTATCGTAGGAAGCTGTTTTTTATGTGAAAAAGAAAGTTATATTGAAGGAAGAAAGGATATTGGTGCTGATAAATTATATGGCATATTTATTGAAATTATTATAATTAATTAAAAAAGGAGTATTATTATGAATCCAATAGACAATATTTTAAAAGAATTTTCACCAATTATTTTAGACGGTGCATTAGCTACAGAACTTGAAAATAGAGGATGTAATATCAATGATTCTCTTTGGTCAGCTAAAATACTTGCTGAAAATCCTAAAATAATAGAAAAAGTTCACTATGATTATTTTTGTGCTGGTGCTGATTGTGCTATTACTTCAAGTTATCAAGCTTCAATTGAAGGTTTTATAAAAAAAGGTTTTTCCAAGGAGGAAGCGGTATCACTTATAAAGAGATCTGTTACAATTGCAAAAAAAGCAAGAGATGATTTTTGGAAGATACCTTACAATAGAGAAAATAGACCATTTCCACTAATTGCTGGATCAGTAGGCCCTTATGGTGCTTATCTTGCTGATGGTTCTGAATATCGAGGCTACAGCAATATTAATGAAGAAAATTTGATTAACTTTCATAGACCAAGAATGAAGATTTTAGTAGAAGAAAATGTGGATATACTTGCTTGTGAAACATTGCCTAGCCTTATAGAAGCAAAAGCTATTGTTAAATTACTTAGAGAATTTCCTGGAGTTTATTGCTGGATAAGTTTTAGCTGTAAAAATGGTTTAGAAATAAGTGATGAAACGCCAATTTCTGATTGTGCAAAATTATTGGATGGATGTGAACAAGTTGCTGCAATTGGAGTAAACTGTACTGCACCTCAGTATGTACAATCCTTAATTGAAGAGATTAAAAAGAATTCTAATAAACCTGTAGTAGTTTATCCAAATTCAGGTGAAGAATATGATGTTAACTCCAAAACATGGCGAGGGGATTCATCTTGTGAATCCTATAGTTGTAATGCTAAAATTTGGTTTGATAAAGGTGCTAGTCTTATTGGTGGCTGTTGTAGAACTACTCCTCAGGATATTAAAGCTATTGCTAAATGGGCTAGATAACTCATAATAGTAAGGCGAACATTTGAGGCCGTTTAGTACCACAGGTTTCATTACAGAAACTGGAAGCTTTTGTTTGCTGCATTTAGAAATTTAAAACATCTTAGAGAATTGACTATTAGCAGGGCTGTTTTAAATTTCTAAATGTAAGATTTTTAGTGCGTTATATATAAAAAGGACGAGGGGGTAAAAAATGAGGAAAAAGTTTTTGATAATATTTTTAGCTTTGACTTGTTTAATTGCTATAGGTTTTAAATTTTGTGCCCAGAAAAATCCGTTTTACAGTAAAAATACAACGAAGATGCAAAATAAAAATACAGCTAGTAAAAAAAATGTTGAAACAATTGACGAAAAGTTAAAGAAAAGAATAGTATTAATAAATTCAGATAAAGATAAAGATGGTATAAAAGATCAGGAAGATATAGTTCTTGGAGCAAGAAAAGAAGCAGATAAAAAAGTAAAATATAGAGGAAACTATTATGTAGGGGGATATCCTCCAGAGAATGAAGGTGTATGTACTGACTTAGTATGGAGAGCTTTTAAAGATGCAGGGTATAATCTAAAAGATATGGTAGATGAGGATATAAGAAATCATCCTGGTGATTATAAGAGAATTGAGGGAAAACCAGATCCCAATATAGATTTTAGAAGGGTGGCTAATCTTTATGTTTATTTTAAAAAATATGCAGCCAGTATTACTACTGAGTTGAAACCTAACGATATAGAGAATTTAAAGGAATGGCAGCCGGGGGATATCATAACCTTTGATCATAGAGAACACATAGCTATAGTTTCTGATAAAAGAAGAGCAGATGGCATTCCATATATAATACATAATGCGCCACCTTATGCTAGAGAAGGTGACGAAATTATGTATTGGATGCCAAAAATAACAGGTCATTTTAGATTCCCCAAATAGATACTTTAATTAGATTAGAACAGTAAAACAAATGGATTTTCCATCCTCACTTCTAACAGAAATCTTTCCGTGATGAGCCTGTACAATGGACTTGGCAATGGAAAGTCCAATTCCATATCCTCCAGTTTCTCTGGATCTTGAGGAGTCCGCTCGATAGAATCTGTCAAATAACTTATCTAAATTTTCTTTATCAATCTTATCTGTTGTATTATATACTTCTAGCTTTGATCCTTTCTTTGCAGCAGACAAAGAAATTTTGATAGTTCCTTTCTCATTAGTATACTTCACAGCATTGTCCACAAGAGTAGAAACGAGCTGGTGGATACTATCTTCATCTCCATGTAATTTCAGTCCTGGTATAATGTCCATTAGGAATTTTTTATTCTGTGTCTCTGCAATGGTCCCAAATGGAGCTGTTGTTTCAAAAACTGTGTCACTTAAATCAAAATCAGTAAACACCAATTTAATATTGCCCTCATCCATCTTTGAAAGTGTTAGTAGATTTTTTACAAGCTTATCAAGACGGGTAATCTGATTTCGAGTGCTTGTAATCCATTCATTCCCACCCCCAGTCAACTCGAGCACATCTGCATTAGCTGAAATAATGGCAAGTGGCGTCTTGATCTCGTGTCCTGCATCCGTAATAAACTGCTTTTGCTTTTCCATATTTTCAATAATGGGATTAATCGTTTTTTTAGAAAAAATAGACACAAGAATAAACACAAGCAAAAGAGTTATTAGTGCAACTCCACAAGAAGTCAGTAAAAATAAAGTAGCTATCTGGATCTGACTTCTACAATCCATGAATACAAGCATGAGACCATCCGGCTTATCTACTACTGTGTATTTATAGATGCCACTATATCCACTAGTTTTACTGCCACTCAGTACTTTATTGGCATATCCTGCTGCATCGGTTGAAGAAACAGCAGCAATATGGTTTGTATCAATTTCTCGGATACTACCGTCTTTATTGATCTTTACTACAAAATATCGTGTTTCAAACTGGGTTTCTGCATTCATTTGAATTCTCGCCTTACAGTGTTCAATGGGATCTTTACATTGTTGTGCTACTTTGTATTTTCGAATAATATCCAATCTGGAGATAACTTCAATAATTGCTCCTTCTAATAGTATATAAGATTCTTTATAGAATTTATGTTCAGGTGACAGTGTTTCACATTTAATGTCATATTTAGACTGCTGCATCAAGTATCCCTCCTTATTGAAATAATCGTTTTTAACTTCTAATATAAAATATACCATCATAACCTTAAATATAGGTTAAATTATTTCACGTTAAATTAAGTAATAACACGGAATTTATAACAGTGTAATTGATTATTTGTATTGTAGTAGAGTTGCTGAAATGCTTGAATTTTGATAATATAATAATAAATCTGACAAATGATCAAATTATTTTCTTAAACAATATAGGGGGGCAATTAAATGTTTAAAATTCAAAAGCACAATAATATTTCACAAGAAAAACTTAATACAATGCCGAATGATTTATATGAAATTGGAGAAAATTTCGATAATCCAGACGGAATTCTTCTTAGAAGTTTCAATTTACTTAATGCTGAATTTCCTCAAAATCTTAAAGTAATTGCAAGAGCAGGAGCTGGAGTTAACAATATACCAATAGATAAATGTTCTGAAAAGGGAATTGTTGTATTTAATACTCCAGGAGCTAATGCAAATGGTGTTAAAGAGTTAGTTTTAGCATCTCTTTTTCTTTCTTCAAGAAAGATATATAGAGGAATAAATTGGACTAAGTCTCTTAAAGGAAAAGGTGAAAATGTTGTAAAGTTAGTAGAGAAATCCAAAAGCCAGTTTGAAGGCCCAGAAATTAAAGGAAAAAAGCTTGGAATTATAGGGCTTGGGGCTATAGGCGCAGCGGTTGCCAATGATGCACTTGCACTTGGTATGGAGGTAATAGGGTATGACCCGTATATATCCGTAGATTCAGCATGGAATCTTTCTCGAAAGGTAGAAAAAGAGACGAATTTTGATAATTTACTTGCTACAGCAGATTATATTACTATTCATGTCCCATTAAACAATAATACAAAAGGTATGATTAATAAAGAAAAGTTTGCAATTATGAAAAAAGGTATAAAAATAATAAATATAGCAAGAGGTGGGCTAGTTGTAAATAAAGATTTACTTGAAGCAATAGAAGATGGCACTGTAAGCTGTTATGTTACAGATTTCCCAGAAGATGAACTAATAGGAAATGATAATATTATTACAATTCCTCATTTAGGGGCCTCAACACCTGAATCAGAGGAAAATTGTGCAGCTATGGCAGTAGATGAACTTAGAAATTTTCTTGAAAGAGGTACTATCAAAAATTCAGTAAATTTTCCAAATTGTGAACTAGAGTATAAGGGTCACATAAGACTTTTAGTGGCTAATATCAATGTTCCTAATATGGTTGGACAGGTAACAACTATATTAGCACAAAATGAAATAAATATTGCCAGTCTGTTAAATAGTCATAAGGGAAAAATTGCATACAATATAATAGATGTTGATGGTAATGTAACTTGCGAAGTATTGGAAAAAATTAAGGCAATCGATGGAATTATAATGGTAAGAATTATTAGATCATGATGCTAGAATGATATAAATTTTTTCAGTATGATAATATAATTATAATATAGTATTGTTTTGAATTTTAGGGAGGAGGTGAAATTCAACTTTTGAAGAGCCCGGTGCGGGAAATCCGCACGCCTGGTTCTTTGGGGGTTAGAGTTGTCAATTAGGCAACTCCGTCTACCCGGAGATGCTGGAAAACATAGGGCACTAATTCGCCAGCAATTACAGTCAATGTAAAAGTGGAAATGTTATACAAAAAAATTATTACCCACTAAAACTATTCATATCATTAGAAATTTCTTTTAGTTTA
>ENA-UOOE01002787-UOOE01002787.1-fermentation-metagenome-genome-assembly--contig:-NODE-2787-length-12002-cov-39.982925_pt1 | contig 12002 bp, 10 predicted proteins | sample MGYA00245776_ERZ724021 | MGnify/ENA primary metagenome ERZ724021 (study PRJEB28704, sample SAMN03018321) | fermentation metagenome | biome: anthropogenic terrestrial biome; feature: soil...
GCTGTGGGTTCAGGACAGATGTCCTCCCTCAAAGGAGAATTGCGAGGTCTTAAAATCCGGGAAAAGGAGGGTGAGAATGTTATCGGAATCCGTACCCCGGACGGAATGCAACCGTTGCTTATCGTGGATGGAAAACGGACTTCGGAAGAAGAACTTCAGGGAATCAATCCCAAGGAAATCAAATCGATAGATGTTTTGAAGAACGAGACATCTACTTCCATTTACGGCGAAGACGGGAAAAACGGTGTGGTGTTGATTACGATGAAAAAGCCGGCTCAACATGCAATAATTTCGACTCATGGGTTGAAGGGAAAACCCTTGATTGTTGTTGACGAAAAAAAAATGCCGGCAGACTTTGAGCTAAACACCGTTAATCCCGATAAGATTGAGTCGATTTCTATTTTAAAAGATAAATCCGCTAATGAAATTTACGGCGACGAGGGAAAGAACGGGGTGATAATTATTAAAACGAAATAGAAGCATAAGCTTAAAATCCGTACGCCGCCACACGCATTTCTGCCGCCGATTTGAACGGTTTGGGCGGATTCAGGTAACGTTCCAGAAATTTATGCACGCCATAGCGGATATCGGTGGCCTCCTTGCTGTCGATACGGTCGAAGCCGTGCCCGCCAGATGCTTCTTCAAAGATGGTGTATTCAAACTGTTTACCCTCTTTTTTCAGGGTTTCGATCATTAATTTTACTTCTTCCACATAGACGTCGTTGTCGTTGGTGTTGGTGTAAATTAACAACGGTTTGTTCAGGTTCCTGGCGTAGTGAGTGGGGGAGCGCCTTGCATATTCTCCGGGATTTTCCCGGATACTTTCCCCGATATGGTGAGGTGCCGTGAAGTAATCCGTGTAACTCTCTTCGTGCGAGGCCAGCCGGTTTTCCAAGTCGCTTACGGGCACTCCGGCAAATGCACATTGGTAGTTGTCGCCGTGCTGCAAGATTTGCATCAACGCAATCATTCCACCGTGGCTCCACCCGATGATACCCACGCGGGTGGAATCCACAAAGCTATAGTTATCAATCATATAGTTCCGACTTTCCAGTACATCGTCGTTTTCACGGCCGCCGTAATCGATGTTTTCGTACGTGGTTTTTCCGTATCCCGTGCTGCCCCGGTATTCCGCCGATACCACCACGTATTCCTGGGCAATCAGCTCGCGTACGATGTGCGCGTAGTAGGTAGAAAAATTGGCATGAATCCCGCTGTGTGGCAGGACAATTAGCGGGTATTTCCTGTTGGTGTCCACAGTTTTGGGAATGAACACATAGGAATAGAACTGTAATTTGTTGCCTGCGAAGCGGTCGTCAGGGTCTTTCGGTTTCCATCGGGGAGTACTGGTTAGCCTCACTTTGTCGACATGGGCAATATCTTCCAACCGCCGGAACCACATCAGGTCGTCGATTTGCTTTTCCAATACATCAAAACGATGCTGATAGTCGTTTACTGTCTGTTTCAAGGAGTTGATCTCTCTCAGCAAGACGGAATCGGTCTGTGCAAAGACGGCTGCGATACTGATAACCGTAAAAAAGACGGTCAAGGTAAATTTGATTGATGAGTTCATTGTGTTTTCTTCATTTTTTTAACCACCGATTTTCATTCCCGCCCAGGCGGCAAAGATCCCCAGGACAACGCTGAACAGGGTGTAGCCCAGCAACAGCGTCCACTGGCCGAGTTCCAGTAACCGGAGGTTCTCAAACGCAAACGTCGAAAATGTAGTGTATCCGCCGCAGAATCCTACGATAAAAAGCAACCTGAACGGTTGATTATCGGGTTGGTTGGCGAGCATCCACCCCGACAAAACCCCTATCAGGAAACACCCGATAATGTTTGCGGCGAACGTCCCTAAAAATAGAAAATAATCGTGCGCATACTTCGCCACGATTTTCGAGGTAAGGAACCGCAGTATACTGCCGGCTCCACCCCCCAATCCCACGTATAGCATTTCTTTTAGCATAATCTTTAGATTGTCCCGACTTCGATTACTTTCCCTATTTTCACGTAAAACACGTATCCTTTCACATTGTTGTATCCCATCTCTTTTATTAACCTGACGTAATGTCTCACCTGGCGTTTGTATTGTTCTTCTTCCCTTTCGCCAAATTTGTAGTCCACCACGATTGCCTCGTTATCTCCAATCATTATCCTGTCGGGCCGGCTAAAGCCGAAAGCCGGATGAAGTACTTCTGTTTCGTTGATGACACGGTATTTTCCTGAATACCATTCAGCAATCCCCGGATCTGACAAAATGCGGGTGAGCAGTCCGGTTATCTCGTTTTTTTCACCGGCATCGATTTCCCCCGAAATATATTTTTTTTCAACAGCACCGGCCAGGTCGCCAAGGTCTTGTATGCTACTGATGATCTCGTGCATAAGTGTTCCGTAGGCACGGCTTCCATCTTCGGAAAAAAAGCCTGCTGAGTTTAACCGCAGCTTAAGCCGGTTGTTGAACGGGATGGATTGCCATTTTCCCGAATCCAGCTTGGAAGCCGATCCTTTTTCTGTTTTACGCTGGAGCAGAGTAGGGGTTCCCAACTCGAAAACCGCGTTGTTTTCCTGTCCGGTGAGATAATCACTTAGCAAAAGCTCTCCTTCATTTTTCCCGTCCGATTTAAATGTCTGCCACAACAGCGAATTGATATCGTTAACGGCGTCCCCTACAGGTTTAGGCGCAACGGCGATGATGCGGTTCTTGGCGCGTGTGAAAGCCACATAAAGCAGATTCAGGTTGTCTATGTATGTGTACAGCTTCTCCTTCAGGTAGTCCTCTTTGAAGAGGGTGTTTTCGAGAGAGCTCTTATACTGCAGTGGAATGGTTCCAAGCCTGTTAAAAGGTTCCACCGTGGGCTTACACCACAAAACAGGCCCCATATTGCCGGTATGGTCGATGTCCCATTTTAAGAACGGCATAATAACGGCACCAAACCCCAATCCCTTGGATTTGTGTATGGTGACCAACCGGATGGCATCTTGTTCGTCGGGCGAAAAAAGTGTTTTCCCCGATCCTTTTTCGTCCCACCATTCCAGAAAATCATTGATGTTCGATGAAGCATCGGTGCTGAATTTCAGCACAATATCCATAAATGCCTGTACGTAAGCATTTTCCTTTTCATTGAGCGCATCCACACTCATCGCGAAAAAAGCCTCGATCATCTCGTAAAAAGGCAGGGTGGAGATGCGGTGAAGTTCCGGTTTGACTTCAACGGGGAAATCCTTCGCTCCTTCATCAAAATAGTTGCTGATAGCCTTATCGGGCAACAGGCCCCGGTGAAATCGGTAATATTCATATACGGCAAGCATGCGGCGGGTTTCATCGTTGCGGTTCTGAAAATGGCGGAGCAAGGCAATGACGGCCTTCACACTTTGCGCATTACCGATGACGAGTGCCTCGTTTGATATGATGTCGTACCGGTAACCGGATTGGAGGTTCTTTTCCTTGTAGTTCAGCAGGGTCTCGGCAACCTCTATTGCTTCGTCGTTCTTCCGCACCAGGATGGCAATGTCTTTTAAGGCGAATCCCTGGTCCTGCAAGCGCTCGATCTCGAGAGGAAGCTGTTCTAATGCCTTTGATTTCCAGTCGTTTTCCTTGTCAGAGGTGTCGAGGAACGAAATTTTGACATACCCCTCGCCCGGACTTTTACCCGACGGAACCTGTTGCCGGACGTGTTGGTAGGCTTCTGTAATTTTCCCGTTGGGATTCTCCTGTAATTCTGCAGAGGTATTGAATTTTTTTTGCAAGATTGCCGCTGCGGCGGAAAAGACGGAATTGTTGAAATTCACGATGTTGAAATCACTACGCCAATTCATTTCAAGCACGTTGTTGCGGATAATGTTGTCGCTGAAATCCTGCAGGATCCGGCTTTCTAGCAACTCCCAGTCGGAATTCCGCCAACGGTATATGCTTTGTTTCACGTCCCCGACAATCAGGTTGAAATGTCCGCCGTCCAGGCTCTCCTTGATTAACGGTTTAAAATTCTGCCATTGCATGGATGAAGTATCCTGGAACTCATCAATCATATAGTGGTTGATGCGCGTGCCTGTTTTTTCGTAGATAAAGGGCGATTCGCTGTCGGAAACAATCCTGTTCAACAGTTCGGTTGTGTCGGAAAGGAAAAGGGTGTTGTTTTCCTGCTGGTATTCCTGCAGGCGGTTTCGTATGTCGTTGAGGATCCCCAGCGTGTGGTAGTTTTGCAGGATACTTACGGCGGTGTTGTAGGAGAGGTTGTTTTCGAACAGGTTTACGGCTTGTTTCACGCAATCGTTGAGCCCTTCGTAATAGGCAGACTCTATTGCCGGCTTTTTCTCGCTTTTGGCGGTTACCCAATCTTCCAGGTTGTCGGCACGACTAAAAAAACGGGGCGATGGCTCTTTAAAATCTCCATTGGCCAATTTGATGAAAGCCAGAAACCCGGAGTTTTTGCCGTGCTTGAAATCGGTGTAGTTCAGCCCGAATCGTTCCATCAGATGTAACGCGCGCGCTCCGGTAGATTTCAATTCACCTTCCCACGACCGGATGATCTTCAGCAATGTCTGCCGGTAATCGTTCAGCTGTTTTTTGTCTTCAATTTTCAGCTTGTCGTCATTGTCCAGCAGCTTGTATTTCTCGTTGAAGAGTTGTCCGGCCAACTTGCCGATGTTTTGTTTGATGTTCCAACTTTTCCCGTCCTCAATCTGGTGTCTCATGTAATCGAGGATCCATCCGGCGAGTTCTTTGTTTTGGGGCTTGTCGAGTTCAAAGATCATCAAGTCGATAATCTGCGTCAGCACAAAATTGTCGTCGAGTTCCAGTTTATACCCTCCCGACAAACCCATTTCACGCGTGAAAGCACGCAGGGTTTGTTGAAAAAAACGGTCTATGGTACTGATGGAAAAAGCGGAATAGTCGTGAAGAATACTTTCGAGGATAGTTGCGGCTCTTTCTCTGATTCTGTTTTCCGGGAGACGGAATTCTTTTTTCAGCTCTTCCAAATAACTTGAGCCTTCTTCTTTTGTGAGCTTGTAGAGCTCTTCTACAACGCGTGACTTCATTTCATCCGTAGCCTTGTTGGTGAAGGTAACAGCCAGGATGTGCCTGTATTGGTTTTCGGCAGAAAAAAGCAGGCGCAGGTATTCTCCGGTCAGCCGGTGTGTTTTTCCCGACCCGGCAGAAGCTTTTATGAGCAGCAGGTGGTTGAAGTCAGATGACGCGCGATTTTGCATATCCCTCTTTTTGCAGTATCTCGAGCACTTTTTGCCGGTGGTCGCCCTGAACGATAATTTCTCCGTCCTTGGCTGAACCACCCACACCGCATCTGGTTTTCAGCAGTTTTCCTAATGTCTCCAATGCTTCGCTTGTCCCTGCAAATCCGGTAATCAATGTAACGGCTTTCCCTTTCCGGTTCCGTTTGTCAAGGCTCACACGCAGAAGTTGCTTCTCCTTGGGAAGAGTGATTTCCTCTTCCGCTTCCCCATCTTGATAGTGATAATCGGGGTTGGTTGAGTAAACAATATTCAACCGCTTTTTCCAGTCGTTATCCTTCATTGTTGCCGTTGTTTATTAAACTACGAAGGTAGGAATTTTTTTTTAGTCACCGGCACAGAATTCAATCTGGTTTCACTTTCAGTGATTCTATCACGTTGATGATGTAGTCGCCCATCCGCTCACACTCTGAAGTTATGTCCATATAGAAAACGCCGTTCTGATAAGAATACCGGTTTTCGTTCAGGTCTTCCACATTTTTTTGTTTCAGCGTATTCCGCTTGTCGTTGATGGTGCTTTCTATGCTTTGGCTTTCGTGCAGCTCTTTTTCTGAAATCTGTTGGTTCTTCAACACCAGTTGCATGTTCTCGTATGCCTTATCCAGCAAGGCATACATCGAGTTGATGTTGGCGAGGATGTTCTCTTCAAAAACAGCGTTTGCTTCCATTTTCCGTTTCAGGTGGCGGCCGATATTGCAGCACGAATCCGCGATGCTTTCTATTTCGGTCACGGCACGAAGAATGGCACGAATATGTTCTTTACTCTGGTGGCTGAGCCTTCCTTCGGAAACCTTGCCTAAGTAAGATCCAATTTCAACTTCCATCCGGTCGCAGATATCTTCATATTTCTCCAGTCGGTTGTACAGCTTCAAAAATTTCTTGTCGTTGTGGTCCATGTTGGTCATCTTCTTGACAAATCCAAACATCTTCCGTGCCCGCTTGGCGTAAACCTCCGTCTCTTTTTCGGCTTGCAGAATAGAGAGCTCCGCCGTGGACAAGATTCCCGTGGAAATGTACTGGAGAACAAATTCCTCATCTTCCTCTTCTCCGGCTTTCGGACGAATGACGTTGAGGCATATTTTTTCGTATACCCTGACGAACCAAATCATTATCGATACGTTGCAGATGTTGAACAACGTGTGAAACAGCGATAATCCGTATGAAGTGGCTCCCTGGTAACTGAGGTACATGTTCTGTTTGGACACCAGGTCCGCAGAAAGTTCCGATTTTGAAAGTGTTGTTATCTGTGTATATTCTTCGGGAGAGAGGGATGAGATAAACGCCGACATTTCAGCCGGGTTGGCCGGCCCGAAGGACGTTACCAGCCCTTCCACCATATTTACGAAATACTTGAATACAAACAACATCCAGATGACACCCAGCACATTGAACATGAAATGGGCGAAGGCGGCTCTTTTTGCCGACAGGTTTGCCGGAATGGCTGCCAGGTTTGCCGTTATAGTGGTGCCGATGTTTTCACCCATGATCATTGCTGCCGCAGCCGGGAAATCGATCCATCCTTTTGTTGCCATAATCAGGGTAAGGGCCACGGTTGCGCTCGACGACTGCACAAGGATGGTCAAAACAGATCCTATCAGCAGAAAAATAAGAACCGATCCGATACCCATGTCGGAGAAGTTTTGTACGAACGACAGTACTTCGGGATTGTTCTGAAGGTCAGGCATTGCGCTTTTCAGGAAATCGAGGCCCATAAAAAGAAACGCAAAACCAAAGATGAATTCACCGGTAGATTTGTTTTTGCTTTTCGATGAGAAAATCAAGGGGAGAGCAATCCCCATCAACGGGATGGATAAAGCGCTGATGGAAAATTTCCCGAATCCAAACAGAGAAATTATCCACGCCGTAACCGTTGTCCCGATGTTGGCTCCCATGATGACACCGATGGATTGGACCAAGCTCAGCAATCCGGCATTAACAAAACTCACCACCATAACCGTAGTGGCTGACGAAGATTGGATGAGTGCAGTGATCAGGACACCCGTTAAAACACCCATGACGCGGTTTTTTGTCATCGCTGACAAAATTGTTCTGAGCTTATTTCCTGCCAGTTTTTGCAGGCCTTCGCTCATAATCTTCATGCCGTAAAGGAAGAGAGCAAGTGAGCCTATAAGCTTTAAAAAGTCGAAGAAACTGTAGTCCATTTTCCAAAAATAGCGTATATTAGCGTGCAAATATAGCTAAAATAGGCTTGATTGCAAATATTTGTGAAAATTAATTGAAAAAAACATGACTGATACTGTTCGTATTCATTGCCTTAACACCAATGAATACAAGGATGTTAGGGTGGGTTCTTCCTTGGAAGAACTGATCGAAGTGTTCGGAGTGAAAAAACCATACCTCATTGCGAATGCAAAAGTGAACAATAAAACAGAATCGCTGACATACCAGGTCTACCGTCCACGTAGGGTGGAGTACGTCGACATCAGTGACTCTTCGGCCATGCGGACATACGTCCGCTCGTTGTGCTTCGTGCTGTCGAAAGCCGTTGACGACACTTTGCCGGATGCGGAAGTGTACATTGAACACGCCGTTTCGAGGGGATACTATTTCCACATAGAGAGCAACGTGGAGGTAGGAGAAAAGGAGCTGATGGCGGTCAAAAAACGGATGCAGGAAATTATCGATGCCGATATTCCGTTTATTCAAGTGGAAGAAGAGATTGCGGAAGTGGTAAAGCTGTTCCGCGAAAACGGAATGAAAGACAAAGCGCTATTGCTTGAGACTTCTGATGATTTGTTGTATGCACGTTACTCAAAACTGGACAATTATATCGATTATTATTACGGTTGTCTGCTGCCTTCATCGGCCTATCTTCATTTGTTTGATGTTGTTCCCTATAACGGCGGCTTTTTGCTTGTGGTGCCTAACAGGCAGAATCCGGTTGAGCTGGAGCCGGTCATCCCGCAGCAGAAGTTGCTGAAGGTTTATAGGGAGCATCTCGAGTTTCTGAAGATAAGTAAGCTGGATAATGTGGGCGATTTGAACAAGGCTATCCGAACAAATAAAATTTCAGAGATTATTCAGGTTTCGGAAGCTTACCAGGCGAATGAAATTGCCGATATTGCCAAAGAAATTACAGAAAGATACAACGATGGTTTGCGGGTTGTACTGATCTCGGGGCCGTCATCGTCTGGAAAAACAACCTTCAGGAAGCGGCTGGAAGTACAGCTTTATGTGAACAGGCTGAAACCGGTGGGTATCTCACTTGATGATTATTTTATCGACCGCGACCTGACTCCGCTTGATGAGTTTGGCGAAAAAGATTACGAATCGCTTTACGCTATTGACCTGGATCTTTTTGAAAATCAGATCATCGCATTGCTTAATGAGGAGGAGATTGAGTTGCCATCGTACAATTTTGTGACCGGGAAAAGAGAGTTCAGGAACCGTCGTCTCGTTATGGATAAAAAAAGTGTGCTGATCGTTGAGGGGATCCATGCGCTCAATCCCAAGCTGACGGAACACATTGCTCGCGATAAAAAGTATATGATCTATGTTTCGGCGCTCACCTCCATCTCGCTGGACAACCACAACTGGATTCCGCCTGCGGACAACCGGTTGTTGCGAAGGATTGTCCGTGACAACCGGTACCGCGGATATTCTGCTCGGGATACCATTTCACGGTGGGACAGTGTTCGCCGGGGCGAAGAGAAGTGGATTTTTCCGTATCAGGAGAACGCCGACGTGATGTTCAACTCGGCCATGATTTACGAGCTGGCCGCCATCCGTCGCCATGCCGAGCCGGTTTTGCAACAGGTTCCCCGTGTGGTGGAAGAATATTCCGAAGCTTATCGCTTACTGAAGTTTTTGCGTTATTTCAATTATATTGCCGACAGGGAATTACCGCCCACTTCCCTGCTGAGGGAGTTTTTGGGAGGGAGTAGTTTCCGGTATTAATTCACAACGCATATGAATGATATTATCTGTGCGGTATCCACTCCGCCCGGGATGGGTGCGATAGCCGTTATCCGCTTATCGGGAGAGGGATCTATTGCTGTGACCGATACCCTTTTTGTTTCGCCATCCGGTAAAAAACTGGCTGGGACAAAGGCAAACACGGTACTTTTCGGACAGATCGTGTTTAACAACGAAGTTACGGATGAGGTACTTGTTACCGTTTTTCGTGCTCCGCATTCGTTTACAGGTGAGGAGAGCGTGGAGATCTCGTGCCACGGTTCGGTATACATCCAGCAGAAGATTGTGGAGGCACTGATTGCCCGGGGTGTCCGCTTGGCACAGCCAGGCGAGTTTACACGCCGTGCGTTCGGAAACGGTAAATTCGACCTGAGCCAGGCAGAAGCGGTAGCTGATCTGATTGCCTCCGCATCGCAGGCTTCGCACCGTGTGGCCATGAACCAGATGCGCGGCGGGTTTGCCGGAAAACTGGCGGAGTTACGGGATAAGTTGTTGCAGTTTGTGTCGTTGGTCGAGCTCGAACTGGATTTTCCGGAAGAGGATGTGGAGTTTGCCAACCGGCAGAAACTTTACGAACTGACGGAAGAGATTGAACGGGAGATTGATAAGCTGGCTCGTTCGTTTCAGTTGGGGAATGCGATTAAGAACGGTATTCCTGTTGCCATTATCGGAGAGACCAATGCCGGAAAATCCACGTTGCTGAACCTGCTGTTAAACGAAGAAAAAGCCATTGTTTCCGATATCCACGGCACCACGCGTGACGTGATTGAAGATACCGTAAACATCAGTGGAGTCTCTTTCCGGTTTATCGATACCGCAGGTATCCGTCACACTACCGATACCATTGAGACGATGGGGATCGAACGCACTTTTCAAAAAATCGGGCAGGCCTCCATTGTGTTGTGGATGATTGATCTAACTACTCCCGTGGAGAAAATAGAGTCGCTTGCCGAATCCATTGTCCCCAAACTTGCTGACAAGCATGTGTTGCTGTTGTTCAACAAAGCCGATCTCCTGCCGGATGCCGAACGAGTCGAAAAAGAACATATCCTGCCTGAACTGAAGGCCGAGCGCCTGTTTATATCGGCAAAGAAACAACAGAATACCGACGTTTTGCAGCAGCTGCTGTTAAAAGCGGCGGCTATCCCGCAAATAGGCGAACACGATGTGATTGTGACCAACCTGCGCCATTACGAGGCATTGGTAAAAGCGCTGGAAGCCGTCCGCCGGGTTAAAGAGGGACTGGAGATCGGTATCTCCAGCGATTTTATATCACAGGATATCCGTGAGTGCATGTTCTACCTCGGGGAAATTACCGGGCAAATATCCACCGATGAAATTCTGGGAAACATCTTTAGCAAGTTCTGTATCGGAAAGTAACCAGGTAAAATAAAAGGTAGCAAACAAATGTCCAAAGCACTTAGAATCGGATTCATAATCGTAAGCAATGATTTCAGGGATAATTTTGATGATTTCGTAAATAGCATTACCTGGGATACCGACATCAAACGATTCATTTTATTAACTTCATTTGATAATGTTTGATCATTCTTTCTAAATACACATCCATGAAAAACACAGTTAGCGAAAAGCCCTATCATTCTGAAGTAGGGAATGAAAGGACAGATTTACATTTATTAGGGTGCATTTCCCAGGTAAATATCTGTAATGGATCGACTGGTTCCACGACCGGTACCTTAATTTTGAGAAAGTTTGATTGGGCTGCGTTTAGTATCTTTCAATCGATTTTTTAATCGTGACACAAGTTGTCAAACCCACCTTGTACTTTTGAACCATTCATTATAAATTAAAATCTATGAAAACTTTAAATTATCTGATTATCATCACTTTGTCAGTATTAACACTCTCGTCCTGCAGGACCACATTTTATCAGGTTTACCGTGCCGTGCCATCCGACAGGTCGATGGCCGACAAGGATTCACTGGTCTATAAAGATGAAAATTGCGAAGTCACCTACAACCTCTGGAGTCACGGCGGTAATATGGGGTTCGGCTTCTTCAACAAGACGAAAGAGAACATCTACCTGAATCTTGACGAGTGCTTCTTCGTGAGAAACGATGTGGCGAACGACTATTACCTCGACCGGGAGTTCACCCAAACTTCCAACGTGGGTTCCAAAAGTTCACGTAAGAAGGGTGCATCGGTTGCACTTACCGGCCTCAATTTCCTGGGACTGATCCAGACCAACCAGGGTGTGGCAGAAGTGAGTGAATCATTGATAACTTCGTCTGGCTCATCTATATCGGTTAAGGAGAAGAAGATCATCACCATCCCTCCGGGAACGCTCAAGTTCATCTCGGAATACAACATAAACGAGAGTCTATACCGCGACTGCGACCTATTGAAGTACCCACGAAGAAAACAGGTGAAAACCTTACATTTCATGAAAGAGGAAAGTCCTTTCGTCTTCAGTAACCGGATTACTTACCGGGTGGGGGAATCGACAGAACCGGTTCAGTTTGAGAACCAGTTTTACGTCTCAGAGATTACCAACTACCCGAAAAAAGAGGTCGTGGATTATGAGTATGACGAGTTCTGTGGGGAGAAAAGCGAAGAGAGATACAACTTCTTCAAGATCAAATCTCCCGACCGATTTTATATCATGTATCTGAAGAATTACCAGGATACGAAGCATTGAGGAAATTAGAATAGAAAGATTACGTGTTGGCACTAATCAAAATGATAAAGAAAAATTATTGGTCGTTTAGAAAACTTTTTTTAACTCTTTTGCCGTTTTAATTTTATATATTTGTAAATCATTTTAACTTGTAGAACAAAATAATTTTTCTAAATATTTG
>ENA-UOOE01002790-UOOE01002790.1-fermentation-metagenome-genome-assembly--contig:-NODE-2790-length-11987-cov-97.696447_pt1 | contig 11987 bp, 7 predicted proteins | sample MGYA00245776_ERZ724021 | MGnify/ENA primary metagenome ERZ724021 (study PRJEB28704, sample SAMN03018321) | fermentation metagenome | biome: anthropogenic terrestrial biome; feature: soil; material...
GAGACTGGTATATGCTGTTCTGCTCCTGATCAGTTCCGGCACGGAGCACCGTCCGGATCAGAAGATTCGGCCCGGTATCTTTCACGCCGCAAAGAACAGCAATCACGGTCTTATGTAGCTGTACAGGCGCGGTAACCTTCTGATTAAGATTCGCCACCTTCGTGCGGTGCGCCTTTGTTTTGAAGAAAGAGCGGTAATTCTTGACCGTCTTCCGCAGGTTCGCCGTATTCTCGATACCCATCTCCTCGAGCCAGATGGAGACAAGATCCGCGCGGAACTCCTCACTGTAGAGCTGCACCGGCAGGAGCCAGTTCTTCTCATCCGGATAGGTGACCGGGCAATAGACGCAGAAGTTGCTCGTCTTATCGTCATGCGTCAGGAGCTTCTTAATTTCAAAGTTATTCGTCTCATTCAAGGCTACGAGCTTTGCATCCGAAAGTTCGATCTCGCCGGCCTGTACCTTCTCCTCGAAATCCCTGTCCTCGTCATACCAAAAGATGATCCGACGGGCATAGAACTCCGGGAGTGGGACGGCAAACCGGCGGTTTAATTCCTGTATTACTTTATCTGAATCAGGCAGAGCCATAAACCTCGCCTCCTTTACTTTATCTTCGCCAGAACATCCTGGAATATCGCATAATTATGCTTCACTCCGTCATCGAGATCGATCTCTATCATCTGATCTGCAAGGTGATGAATCTTCTCTTCATAGAGACGTGTTTCCTCAGCCTGATCCTTGAGTTTTGTCATCAGCTTATTCAAGCGAACACGCTCGGATGTCGGCGCTCCATTTATCTGGCGTTCCAGACCGGAAATCGCCGTACGGTAACGCGCCTGCTGCTCGTGCACATAGTCTGTACGAATCCGGGCAATCGTATCCGGCTGATAGCGGTGCATATATGCAAGGCATTTGAATCCATTTTTCTTGCCAGAATCGAAGAGCCAGTAAATCGGGCGTTTTTGATAGATCTTGCAATGATCCTTGTAAAAATCATTCAGAAAATAATTTCGAAGGACTTCACGCGAGGTGGCACCTTTTTCGCCCAAAGCATCCGCGATGAACTTCAGATTCTCCTCAAGAGTGTCTGTGCCATATACGACGCGAATAAAATCCACGAACCGACCTACAATGTCATCGGTGAAATACTCATCGTCCGTAATAGGTATGATGGCATCCTTATCTGGCGTGAATGTCTTATACTTGGAAGCATCCCATTCTCCACCAGCATATACAAGGCCATCCACATCAATAGAGTAGCGGCCGAACATGCAGCCAACAGCAAAGGAGACAAAGGAGCGGATGTCGCGACCGAGATCAGCCTTGCGGACAGTCACGTCCTTGTCATCCTCTTCCGGCGTCAGTTCATCCTGCAGGCCGTAGATGTCGATGAAGATGCGATTAAGCTCTTCCTCGTTGGCTTTGAGCTGATTGAAACGTTCATCGCATTCGGTCTGCCATTGACTGAATGCCTCTTTTATGGTGCGTGTATTTCGAATCAACGGATGCTTTTGGAAATCCCAAGATGTTTCAAATGAATTCCAGTCTTTTCTTGAAATATCAATGCATTGCTGTGCTATTGAAACAACTTTTTCGTCTTTACATTTTTCATCAAATGGCAAACTTTGAATGTATCCAGGAGGAAAATTAATTGTTGGATTCAAAATAGAAAGATAATAATTTGCCACTTTTGATTCCAAGAACGCAAGTATGGCATTAATATCTTTATAATCATTAGGAATATAAAATGGCCCTGCCGTGTCAAAAATGAATCCATTATCGGCATATCTACAGCAAAACTGTGCAGATGAAATTGTGGTCCAACTAATTGCACGATGAAACGCAAAATTGCCATTATAATTATGAGAACGAACTCTTTTCCCCATATAATTATCAAATTTCATCTCATAGCCATCATTTTCCCAGTTTACTATCGAATCAATATTTCCATACCATCTTCTAAAATCTCCTCCATTTTGAATAGGAAACCAACGCTTCTTGGACTCAATAGATTCTTCATTTGAGTGCATGCCAAAGCCGATACGATTCAACGAAACCTCATGCCAAAATCGAATAAAACGTCCTGTATCTCCGGTAATAAGCCCTATACGACCTTGTCCATAATCTCCTAAACTCTTGAGATTTTTAAAGTTCCAAAAGGATCTTTCGCTGACCCAATATGCTATTGGGCTTCCTGAGATTTTAGAGAAGTTGGACTGATCAGATTCATAGAAAAATCCACATTCTGGATTATTCAGTGCCTCTTTAACTTTCTGCCTCTGAACTTCCATGCCACCTGTGAAATCAGAAAGCCGGAAATATTCGCCTTTGTTATCGGCTTTTCCGTTTTTAAGCACAAAAGAACAAATCGGTACCGTTGCTTCTTCAAAAGCAGAGTACTCAAATTGAATCAATGTCGCGATTGCTTTATTCCTCAGTACAAAATTCCGCAACGGTTCATAAGTCTTGATAAACATCCAGACCATAGGCGTCATGAAACCGGAATATCCGTTTTTCTTACAGAATCCAAAATTCCGGTAAATAAACACGCTGAACAGATCACCCTTATAGTCGGCATAGTTATCCGCGATGTACTTCTTCAGCTTCGCGTCAAACTTATTCAGATATGGCGGATTCGTGGCAACAACGGCATATGTATCAGCTAGGATCTTTGCTTCACGAACCAGTGGAAGAAGGTCATCCATGGCCATATTCCTATATAGATTGACATCGTTTTTGATCTCATCAAACCGGGCAAAAAGAGCATCAAAATCCACCGGAGCTATCTGTATGATAGAACCGTATTCCTTCGCGTCTCTTGTGTCGTTGATGATCGACTGAATATCGTGCCTCAGCTTGGCGTTGCCATTTGCAAAGTAATCCACCGTAAACTGATCCACATGATTGCTTTCCTTAATTTCATAAAAATGTGGCTGAATTTTACGGCTCAGAAACCGCTTATCATACTGCATGGCCTTCATCATGATAGCAAAGTTGGCGAGCTGCGCCGCACGTTCGTCAATATCAAGTCCGAACAGATTATTCTGCACGATAGAAGCCGCTGCTTCCCGTTCCGTATATCCATATTCTGTGTAGATCTTTTCCAGTACTTCAAAGGCATAAACCCCGAAGTGGGCGGAACCCATACAAGGATCAAATACAGTCAGCTGCTCCGGAGTGATCTTCTCGTTTACCTGCGGAATAGTGCCATCTTTCGGCGTAACGAAATATTCCAGTTCATTTTTCAGATTGCTTTCCGGATTTCTTTCAATCCAGTATCTGCCGACAGAATTGTCGATGATATACCGAACGACCCAGTCTGTCGTAAAGAGCTGCGTCGCAGCCGGAACCTCATTTTTTGCAACAACTTTCCCATGAAGAGGATCAACGACCTTATCATGTTTTTCAGAAATATAATACTGATACAGCCATCCAATAATCTCGATCTGTCCGCCTTCAGAGACGTTCCAGTCTTTCTCCGGAATATCAGTAATCATTCGTTCCACAACGCTTCCTTCCCGGAGCAGATTGTCCGGGAAGAGCAACTCGGTGTAGTCTGCGATCTTCTGGAACATTCCCGGCAGCACGTTCGAGAGCGCATTGCACTGCGTGATGATGAGATACTTGAACAGCGCGTCATCGTCATTGGCTTCCTTCAGCGCATAGACCTTCTCCATATCGAGACCGTCCAGCTCCAGATGGATCGCATCAGAAAGAATTTCCGGCTTGAAAGCCCCATTTTCATCCGTAAAAACACGGACGCGGGAAGGAAGATAGTTATTGACCTCCATAAAACGCAGGGCAGAGAAGCGGTTGAACCAGGTGTAGGCAACCTCCTCCATCACCTGATCCTGTCCTTTTTCTTTTACCTGCGCGATCAGAGCCGCACGCTGCTTCTTCTCATCCGCTGTCAGAAGAACTCCATGTGCAGAGTCCGCAGTCGGATCAGCATCCGCGCTGATCTCATATTGATCCGCTTTCTGTGAAACGCGCTCGATGAGTTCGTTTCTTGCCCAGACGGCGTATTTCTTTATTGCATTCTTATCCATGAAAGAGTCCTCTCTTAGTTCTACTCTGTATAACTTCTGCCAGCCAAATCAAAGATTTGGGGCATCAGTTAAGTTTAATTCCGTCGCAGTCCTTCAGAAGCGCATTCAGGTAGGAGCGCATCCGCTCCACATAGTCATTTACATCGTCTTCACTTTCCAGCGTTGCCTGCTTGAAAATCGCCTGACGATAGCAGTTCTTGATATGCTTCTTCGGCTGATCCGGCTGCACAGGCTTTACCGGTTTCTTCGGCTTCTTTGCGGATTCAATCGCCGCAACGGTGTCGTCCTTGTAGTTCCACATCTGTGTGGTCATGCCGTCGAGCAGGACAATAGTTCTGGTGGTGGCGATCTGACTCTTCATCTGCGTGAAGTAGTTGTCCGCCTTCTCTATGACATTTCTGAATTCGCCGCCTTCGCCTGCCGCCTGATGAATCTCAGCGAGGCACTGGCGCACAATCTCCAGAAGATCTGCACGCTTTTCCTCGAGCAGCTTATTATGCCCGGCACGGACTTTATCCATCAGTCCATTGAGCTCCGGAATCTGTCTGTAGACAGCCGGATTGCTGCCGTTTACCAGTGTGATCTTCCGGATCTGGTTCAGCGCTTCATTGGTTTCCTCATCCTTCTGAATATACGGCAGGTCGTTCCGGAGATCGGCTTCCATCTTCACTGCAGAATCAAACACCGTAACCTGGTTCTTAAAGAACGCTTCGACCGGCTGCATGTCGTCCTTGCTGTCAAACAGCTTCGTTTCGTCTGCTACCAGACGGTCAATCAGCGCGATGTCGTCCTTCTCCTGCGAGAGCACGTCGTCCATCAGCTTGATGGCTGCTGTTACCTTGTCGTGATCCGGGTATTTGTGGCCCGCATACCGGCTGTTCAGTTCCTCGTAATGCTGCTTCTGATCTTTGAACTTGTCCAGAATCAGCTTAACGAGAGCATCCTGATCATCTGGCACGTCCATGATGTCGAAGTACTCCCGCATGATCTCTTTTGCGGCTTTCATTTTCTGCGCGGAGGCAGACTGCTTCATGGAAATCATGGCCTTGCCGCGCTCTGTCTTTTTGCGGAGCATATCCGGAAGCTTCGGATTGTCCGGGCGAATCTGTGCGCCGCCGTATTTAATCGTAACCTTCTGCTGATAAATCAGAAGTGCCACAACCGCGGCGATGTCGATTTCCTTCCAGCCGTACGGAATCTTCTGATAGCGCGTCTGGATGTCGTCCATCGAGGTCGGAAGCTTCTTCATGGACTGCATTTCGAGGTACTCCTCGACCTTGGCAGCAGCATCACGGTTGTTCTCCATACCGGCCATTTCCGGATTGGTTCCGCGCAGAATCTCGATGATATCTGCATCCGTTTCCGCATTCTTTGTAATCAGGTCGAGCTCGCTGTAGACGTGCGCCACAAGATATTCGAGAGCTTGATCAATCTTGGAAACCGGCGTTCCGCTCTTGATTTCGATATGCTCGCCGTCTACATAGAACTCCGCACCGGCGATGGCTTTCTCAAGTTCTTCCTTGGCGGAGGTTTCATACTTTCCGGCCTCGTCCTGCTGGTCGCGAATGATGTCCTGCACGGATTTCGCCAGCTGATTCACATTGCGCTGCTTCACATACTTGCGAATCTTCATGGCGTTTTCCAGAGACTCGTAGTATGGCGTATCTGCGAGCACGACAATGGCGGCTCCCTTGGATTCCGTCATCAGACGCAGTTCCTGCTTGTCCGTCACGTCCGCAGCTACTGTTAGGAAGCGGAGCGTCATGCCACCAGTCACCGCACCGATGGAAGTGGAATCCACCATCTCATCAAACGGGAAGTCGTATTTCCCATACCGGTATTTCTTCTGTGTATAGATATCGCCGAAGATCATCTGCCCGATACGCTCAACGATCTTGGCGGTATCTACAGATGTATTCGCGATGTCTCGCGCAATATCCTGCTCCTCATCGGTGAGGAAGATATAGGCATCGCCGCGGCGGTCAATATAGTTCTGGCTCTTCAGGCGGTCGAGCGACTTCTGCACCGTCTGCCGGAGCTCGATCTTATCCGTCCGGATATCATCCGACATCAGAATGACGATGTTATCAAGGTTTGCCTTTACATCATCGATGTAGCGAATGAGGTAGAGGAGCTTTAATACCTTGACGTCATAGTCTTCAATGCCGTCATGATTATCCGCGGCCTTCTGGCAGCGCTCGATCACGCGGCGGATAGAGCCGTCGAGGAAGGAATGCACGCTGTCATAGAAAGGATAAAGCGGAGCGATGGCATGCTCGTTCTTGTCTTCGATGGATTTCGCCACGATCTGGAAGCCGTCCAGCATCGAGCGCTCTGCCCCGGAGTAGTGTTTTCCGGCTGCGCCGTGCTTGCGGATTTCCGAGAAAATCTTCTGAATCAGAATGAACTGATACGGCACAAACGGATAGTTCACAACGAATTCTTCCGGACCGCTGTACCCTTTAATATCGAGCACAGAATCAGTGAAGCTGAACAGGTTCTTCAGCACGTAGTCGTTGCGCTCATACAGGTCTGTCAAGACAGTCCTTGCTTCCGGCTTCTTGGTGAGGAGTCTTTTCTGGATGACTTCATCTACAGCAGAGGAGGACAGGGAAAGCCTTGTCTTGAATCTTGCCTGAATGCGGGAAAACTCATCCATGCGGACTTTGATGATCTCGTCGATGGCTTCCTGACCAGTGCAGACAATCCAGACCTTGCCGCCGCACTCGCTTCCAACCTTCTCCACGAGAGACTGAAGATTCAGGAGCAGGTTTGTATCCGTGCCGACATACTGGCCGACCTCATCAACCATAAAGAGAAGCCTGAAGTTCTTCGGCTTGCTGTTCACATAGTCCTTTATCTCTGATACAAGCTGAGCGATGCTGATCTCAGCTGTTTCCGTTCCATTGAACCAGTTGCGGGCAGCTGTCTCGCTCATACCGAGCACTTCCTCGAGCGTCTCTACAACATCGTCCTCGAAGAAGCCAAAGGACTCACGTGTCTCCACCCACGGAGCGCCGTTCTTTTCTTCAAACACACGGCGGAACTCCTCGGTCTTGCCCTGTTTCGCGACGAACTGCTCCAGCTTTGCCACCTTCAAATCTTCGCCAAGGAAGCCGAGATGGTTATAGAACATCTTCGCAAAAACCTTCAGCACGGCGGTATTGTCCTTATTGCTGAAGCCCTCAATGTCGATATTGAAAAGGATCGTCTCCGTCGGAGCCTTCGCAGCCTTGTCAATCAGCATGAAAGTCGCAGGATCATCCGCAAACTTCTTGCGGAACCGCTCAACCGTCGGAATGCCGTTGATGGTTCTGTTCTCAAGAATATAGGAGAGCATCTTCAGGAAGTGAGATTTACCACTTCCAAAGAAGCCGGAAATCCAGACACCGATATCCGCTGTTGGAGCATCGAATGCGTCGTCATAATAGTTGAAAAACGTAATGAAATGCCGTTTCAGCTCTCTCGTAATGACGTACTCGTTGAGCTCCTGCTCGGTCGTCGTATCTTCCTGGTCTACCTTGATGACACCGTTTATTTTTCGATTGATGTCATCGACAAACATGTCCTGAATTCTCATCTGGCGGTTCCTCCTATATCACATTGAACGCCCTGTAGTAAGGGTTCGGTTTAAGTCTGTCAAAAAGCTTCACGTGCCTTCCGTCGAAGGTGCCCGGATACATCACGAGGATCGGAACACCGCCCACTCTCGGCTGCAGGGCTTCCAGCAGCATATGAATGCGCATAAACGGGAACACATCCCCGACGCCGGTCAGGAGCAGCACGTCTCCCTTTTCCGGAGGCTCTGCACAGATCTTATCTACATATGCCTGTACGCCCACGGATTTCTCGATCATCTTCTCAAGCTGGTCTTTTCCGCGCTTTTTCTCCTGATCGGCCATACGGGATAGGATGCGCTTATCTTCACAGCACTGAAGAAAGATTTCATATAAATTATTCTCTTTCAGATGACACGGCAGTGCCTGGTCTGTCAGGATCTGCAGCACAAAGTGGCGGACACGCATCTCATCTTTTGCTTCATAGCAGAACATCCGGATATTTACTTCATTGCTGAGGCCGTTTCCTTCCAAGAAATCCGGGTCTTTCAGGAGCTCTCGTACCTTGTCCAGCCTCTCGTCTATATTTCCTTTCATGGTTCCTCCTACGACAGGCAGTTGAAGGCAGGCAGCGCCTCCGTCATTCCGTCGTTCCTGATTGCGTTTTCAAGTACCGGACTGATCAGCACCAGGTTCAAGTGGTCAGCTCTTGTGCTGTCCAGATAGTCGTTCTCCACGAGCGTTTTCGTCAGCACCTGACGCACTTTTGTAATGGTGGAATCGCTCCACGTTGCCACCCAGTCATCCTGCTCCTGCAGACGCATGAAAAATGTATTCAGATCCACTCTGCCAAAGGAGCTGTCGAGCTTCTGGTATTTCTCGCCGATGACCGTCAGCATGAAGTCCCATACCAGACGGTACTGCCGCATCATGGCATAGAGGCAGATCTGCTTTGCCACATCGCTCGGCTGTGTCGCGATGGCCGAAACAAGCGTATCGTCTTCCATTGCATCCAGTCTCCGGAGGCAGGCAAGTGCCATCTTCCGGACGGATTTCTCCGTCGGGTACTGAAACAGATTCTCTGACACAATATGTTCAACCACAGCATCCTTATCAAGCCCATCGTTTACAAGCTTTGCTGTGGTACGCATTTCATAAAATAAAAACTGTTCTCTTGTTATCGCTGCATTATAAGGACTGGCTTCTTTGAGTGCCTTGTTTGTACTTTGCGGCATTCTTCTTTTCCTCCGGTTTATTCCTGGTTCCCTTCTTGTCGTCATCATCAGGAACCGTCTCTACAATCTCATTGATATTGCAGTTTAATGCTTCGCAGATCTTCAGAAGCACATCGGTCGTCAGGTTTTCGCCTTTGCCCAGCTTCGCAAGGGAAGCTGTGCTGATTCCGCTTAATTCACGCAGATCCTTTTTTGTCATTTCCCGTTCTGCAAGTATTACCCATAAGGGTCTGTAGCTAATATGCATACGCTTCTCCATCAGTTTATTTTTCGTCATCTTCTGACGACTCTTCGCCGGATTCGTTTTCCGCTTTCTTAGCCCACGACCATCCGAACAGTTCTCCTCCGTTATCATGAAGCTCAATTACGCGGGTATCGTAGACAGTCTTCGCTGTATAATCTGTAAATGCCTTGTGCTTATCAAACGATATGAAGACCTGCTTCCCGCTGTTCATATAGAGCTGCATGATCTTATCAATCGGCAGGTCCGCAATGTTCTTGAAGATCAGCGAGTCATGGACGATAAACGGAAGCTCAGTGGTCTTGAATACGCTCAGGTCAAAAATAATGAGGTTCTTGTAATTTTCTCCCGTGCCAGAGTTCCAGTCGCATCCGAATGTATATTTCGGGTTTCCGTTCTTGGCATCAGAGAATTTAATCTCCGGAGCATATTGTTTTCCATCGTATATAAAGTCATTCAGCCTGACCATTTCCTGATTGATCATAGCCTGGACACTATCGAGCTGATTTTTCCGGACATCCTCCATACGAGTCTTGGCATCCTTTGTTTCCGCTGCCAGCTTTTGTGATTCATCATATCCTTCATTCTGCGTCTTTAGGAAGTTAATTCGACTGCGCAGGCGGACAGTCTCATCCAGAAACTTCTTTGATACATGCGTCGGAACACCGAGCTGACGCTGCTCGTCTTCGAGGCGCTGCATTTCCTTTGTGGATTCCGCAATCAGCGCCTCCAGTCGCTGAACTTCTTCTGACATCTCATCCGTCAGGATAGTCTGCATCTTCTTATGGAAGTGCTCAATCGTCTCAAGTTTGGCTATGTTGGCTTTCGGAAAGAACTCCTGCAGATCCTGAATATCATCTGACGTTGGCGTCAGGCCTTCCTCAAGGTTTGCCTTGACGGCATTCAGCTGCGACACAAGCCTTGTCCTTCGCCGTTTCAGCACCGTAATCTGTCCTTTGATTTCAGCGGCCTTGTCAAGCTGAGTGGTATCCTTCTCCGCGAGGGATCTGTCTTCCTTATTGAGAAGTTCCTCAAGCTGCTTCTCGAGTTCTTCAACTTCCTTGGTGTTGGCCTTGACCTGTTTCTTTGTCCTTGCGATGGTTACGATTTCTCCCAAGTTGGCGGCATTCGTTCGGACGGTTTTGCGCTTGTTCTTTGCCTTGTAGAAATCTTCATATTCCTTCACAAGGTCATAAACGCCGTAGATTTGCTCCAGCGCCTTAATCGCATCAGCATCAGGTTCTCCTCCATACTGCAGCGGAAACTCCTCGCTGTAATTATGTCTGCCGTAGATTCTTGCAAATCGTCCTACCAGACTACGCCAGCTGCACTGTGCCGTCTGAATCTGATAGGAAGTGAAGAGATGCTTCTGGAAATCGTCCAGCGAAATCGCATCACCTATTTCGTTATAATTCTCATCACATTTACTGACGTGCGTAGGGTCCAGAGTATTTCTGGAATAATACTCGATACGGTCTCCAAACTTAAAAGCGAATTTAATGACGTGGTTGCCAACGAAGCGGACCACGTTATTTTTCGTTTTCTCGCTGTCCAGATAATCGTTGCCGCCAAAGCAGAAGTCAACAGTCAGCAGGAAGGTAGACTTCCCGATGGAGTTTTCACCCTGCCTGTCTCCAAGGACAGTATTCAGTCCCGGGCGGAATCTGATTCTTCCTCTCGGGACACGCTGTCCATTTATTGTCTCAGCGAACTGGTCGCATTCTATCTCATACAACATAGCGCAGTACTTCCTCATTTTCGTCGTACTCAATCTTTCTAAGTGCATACAGGCAGTCGAGCACATCTATAAATTCATTAACGCCGTCCATTTTCTTTATCACGCGACGATACAGTTCATGCACGCCCAGCGGCTGCGTACGAAGTTCACGGAGAACAACAGGAAATTTGGAAAGCGTGCTTTCGTTATATGAATAAAGCTTATTCGGCAATAACATCAAATGCCTCACATTTCTGCGTGAAATATGCGATGACGATTTCGCAGTCACGCCATTTTTCATTCGTCGCGTCGTACAGCCACTTCGTCATTTCATAGAAAATCTTATCCTGGCTGTATCCCTTATCGCGAAAACTCACGTACATGTACCGGACCTGCTGGCAGAAAGGATTGAATCGCAGCTTTCCTTCACGGCCCATTTCCTGAAACACCTCATGCACATCATTGAAGTAAACGTTCACGTCTGTCTTGATGCGGAGATACAGCGCGAAATCGCTGATTTTTTGTCTGACTGGAACCGGGTCGTAATTCAGATCAATATCTGTTGGCGGCTTGATGAATGGGATCTTTTCTATCACCCGCCTGACACCTTCCTGCACATGCTGGTCCGCTCGGATCTCCTGATCGTCGTGCTCATTAACAAGAGCTTCTTTTATCTTTGTCATCCGGGCAATATCGTCGGGTGTTTTAAGGGCTGCATACTTGGCCGCACATTCCGGGCAAAGCGCTATCAGATTGGATGCATTGGCTGAACTGCCATCCGGATTAATGACTGCAACGTTATAGATGAGTTCCGTATGTCCGTCTCTGTATCCAAACAGAGATTTCTGGCATCCGTCATTTGGGCATACGCTTCCGGTTTCGGCGACAAGGCCTATGCCGTATTTTTCTTTCAGTGTCGCCATCTGAACGGCAGGGACGCCTCCGCTTGTAGCCGCAAGGGAAGTATCTTTTGTTTTTGGAGCTGCCGCACGGTCAATGATGTCTTTAAACCGCGTAGCTATGCAAGAGCAGTAATTGCTCTCATCAATATCCGGGAACCATGGTCTAAACGAATCGCAGAGATACTCTATCGTGTCATCTGAATCCGTCTGTATATATCCTACAAAATTTGCTGGATCCAAAGACTTGGAAATCTTGGATGCGAGCTCCGTTATGTCATTTTGACCGTA
>ENA-UOOE01002793-UOOE01002793.1-fermentation-metagenome-genome-assembly--contig:-NODE-2793-length-11972-cov-4.094235_pt1 | contig 11972 bp, 15 predicted proteins | sample MGYA00245776_ERZ724021 | MGnify/ENA primary metagenome ERZ724021 (study PRJEB28704, sample SAMN03018321) | fermentation metagenome | biome: anthropogenic terrestrial biome; feature: soil; material...
GTTGTTTAAATGTTATACATGTTGTTAACGAAAACGACAAGCTTTTGTATAATTTAAGCGATGGAGACGCATTGGAATATTTATTTGAAATTACTAAAGATGTTGGTGCTGCCAATTTAGTAGTTAAAAGATCTAAGGACGTTATAAAGACATTAGTAGACTATGCAGAAGAAATAAATTGTACCCATATTGTATTGGGCAACTCAAATAATCCATCAAACAATTTTATTTCTAAACTGCAGAGAAAACTTCCCAACGTTGATTTTATAATTTAGGATACTATTATGGGCAGAATTTTATTTATAATAAAGTTTCTATTTGATAAAAATGTTCCCTTGAGGGAAAAGTGGTGGGTTGTTATACCCATTATTTATATACTGAGTCCTGCGGATTTAATACCTGAACCAATATTAGGGTTCGGCATAGTAGATGATTTGGTAATGATAGGCTTTTTATTAACAATAGTTCATGATAAAATCAAGAAATATTATTTTGATAATAGTAATGAAGATAAAGATATTGTAGAAAATGTTGAATATGAAATTGACAAGGATGAGGAAAAATAAACTCATCCTTATTTTTTCTTTAATAATTTGTAAAATAATACAAAAATGTCTTTATTTTTGTCGAAATACTTGTTAATATATAGTTAATAATATTCGGAGGTCTGCTTATGAATAATAATTACAAGATTATCCGTACTATTTATGAAAATGTATTCCAAAGAATTTTGGAATGCAAGGACGATGATACGGGTGCAATATTTTACTCCAATATAATAACAAGCAAAAAAGTTATTAATTTAATAAATGTTAAGGATTTAAAAAAGATAAGTTCAAATATTTTAGAATGCTACAATACAGAAGACAGGATTTATATATTTACAAAATCTTTAGAAATAGATTGCAGAAAATTAATAGACTTGGCAAATAGTAACCTTACCATGAAGCAACAGTTCAGCCTTGCAGAAAAATCAATAAACTTAGCCTCAAATATTTACAATATGACTGATGTAGTTCAGCAGAAAATTTTGGATTTAGACCGATTGTACATTGACGAGAATAATGATCTGATTGTTGACTGCAATCTTATATTTGAACAGGAATATGATATAGCCGACAATGAAACATTTAAAAGATTGGGCAATATTATACATATGATTTTTTCCGGAACAGAAATTATTGATTATAACATATCTGACACGATACCGCCGGATATTTTGAAAATAATAGTAAGATGCCTTACAAGAGAATATGTTTTTCCAAACGATGCTTTAGTGGAACTAAAAAAGTCACCTATTTTTAATATGATTTTTGGAGAAGAGATTGTTAATGAACAAAAAGAATCTGAGGAGCCGTCTATTGTAATACATGATGAAAGCACCGATGATTATTTAAATATTTATTTGGAAGATGAACAAACTGATAAAAAGAAAACCATTATAAACAAAGATATTAAAAGAGCAGCGGTATCATTGTTTATAGTTGTTATGGTACTTCTTTTGGGAAATGCAATAATAAAAAAATTAAACAAAGGCGATGAAGCCGAAGCAGTTAATAATGTTAAACCACCTGTAAGTTTACCGGAAAACCCGCCTTCAGAAACACCGGCTGAAGAAGAGCCTGTTCAAGAGTCAACAAATATTCATTTCAGTGAAGAGCTGTTGGAAAGTATCGGATATGAAGGAGCATTAGCCCAAAAAGATACTGATATATATGTGGAAGGAAACTCTTCCTTGACAGTGGAAAATGATGGACAAGAAAAAGTTAAAGCACTGTTTGCAGCTGTTGATTTCACGGATGAAGATTTTAACTATATGCTTATGAAACAAATAGGTATTTCAGGAAAAATCAAATCACAATATGATACTCAAGCATCAGTGGTTTTTGAAGCATATAAAGATGGTGTTATAAAGTCGAATTTTCACTCATTGGTTAATGCATATGATGATATATGGTCACAGTTTACAGTTCCTATAAACGTAACGGATGCAGATACTCTATATATCTATTTGGAATATGAAGGTGAAAATAAAGTGTGGATTGATTCCTTGTTAATTGATGTAATCAAATAAAGATGCCCTAACCCTATTTTTTCAAGCAAAGCGCAGAAAAAATAGCGGTAGGTCATTCGCAACGACTTCCCAATGTATACGACCGGAGGGAGTAAATACATTGGTGAAGGAGACTGCGAGAAGTCCGAACAATGATAATTCATAAAAGGAACGAATTTATTTCGTTCCTTTTATGAATGCTTATAAATAGAGTGTTTTTATTTGAGAAAGATGATATAATTTGAAAGGTGCTTTTTTAAAAACTATTTACAAAAATATTAAAATTAACTGAACTTTTTCTTAAATTAATACGTCTTATATATGGACTGATATGTAAAAGAGAGGTGGAAGATGGATATAATTAAAATGGAGGATATCTCCAAGCTTTATAAATCAGGTCAAATACAAGTAGAAGCTTTAAAGAATATTTCCTTTAATATAAAGGAAAAAGAATTTGTATCAATTATGGGCCCCTCCGGCTCCGGGAAATCAACATTGTTAAACTTAATAGGATGCTTGGACCATTCTACCGGCGGGAACTATGAATTAGCAGGAAATCAAGTTAATAAATTAAGTGATTCAAAAATGTCCGAAGTGAGAAATTTATTCATCGGATTTGTATTTCAAAGCTTTCATTTGCTCCCAAGGATGAGTGCACTGAAAAATGTTGAAATTCCATTAGTATACAGGGGAATGAACAATAAAAAAAGAAAAGAGCTTGCCGAAAATGCATTGGAGCAGGTGGGATTAAAGGATAGAATGACACATTTGCCTGCTCAATTGTCGGGAGGTCAGCAGCAAAGAGTGGCTATAGCCAGGGCTATCGTAGGAAATCCGTCTATTATTTTAGCGGATGAGCCTACAGGAGCATTAGATTCAAAAGCCGGCGAGTTGATTATGGAATTATTTATAGAATTAAATGAAAAAAGCTCAATGACCATTGTTCAAGTAACTCATGAAGAATTTATTGCAGAATACGGCTCAAGAATCATAAGACTTGCAGATGGTCAAATAGTATCTGATAATATAGTGGAGGAAAGAAATGTATAAAAAAATTATATCAATAGCAATAGTGGTAGGACTGATATTTTTTGGGGGATATTTAACAGCAAAATGGCTGATTCCTGATGATACAGAGGTTTCTACAGGACCGAGATACTCAACAAAGGCTGTAGAAAGAGGAGATATAAAACAAGGAGTTAATTTATCAGGTCAGCTAAGCGGTAACTGGGGAGGCTCCATAACAGCACCAAAACCGGAAGGTATAGGTCAGGATGTTACATATACAGTTGAAGAATTGTTTGTCGAGCCGAATCAAATGATTAAAAAGGGCGAAAACTTGGTTCGTTTGTCAGCTGAAAACTTGAATGAAATATTGACTGATTTAACTGATAGTATTCAAAAGAAGCATGATGAGATAAGTACAAAGACTACCGACTTAGGTAAAATAATAAATAGAGATATTACCGGTGTTTCCCAAGTAAATCCTAATGACGGTATTGTTATCAGCGCACCTATAAGAGGCAGAATAAGCGATATATCCTTAACAGAGGGAGATATGTTAGAAAGCGGGTTAATAGCAAAGATAGTTGATGATAGCTTTGTGAAAATACCTTTTAAAGTAAACCAATATGAATATGATAATCTTAGTGCCGGCGATGAAGTGCTTATGCAAATTATTAAAAAGTATAAAGACGAAAATGGTAATGATAGGAAAAGCCCTGCATTCAGCGGCTTCGTCAAAGGTACTATTAAATCCCTCAATGAAAATGCCGTACCTAATTCAGATTACGTAAGCTATATACATAATGGCATGATTGAAGCAGCAAATCCGGGTTTGATTCAACCGGGTATGGAAGCTATTATATATACGCAAGAAAATGGTACACCTATTCAATCGTTAAACTTTACTGCAGAAGTAGCTTCATTTTTAAATGAAAAAAAAGTATACTATACAGGTAGCTTAGATACAACTGTAATCGCGACTGATGTAATGGTAACTGAAAATGAATTTGTTGAAGAAGGTCAAGTTTTGGTAAAAATTGCGGGCAGTGACGTTACAGAGTCTATACAGACTAAAATTGATGCAATTAATGCACTATACGATGAAATTGATGAAATTTACAAAAAAATAGACAAAGTTTCAGCGCTTACTTTAAAGATGACAGTTACAGCTCCGACAGACGGAATGGTTGCTTATGTCAATTACAGAGAAGGTGACCAAATTATTGCTAGTGAAACAAGCGACCAGTGGTCATTGATGCTGATGGATGTGTACAATACGGATGAAATGTATGTTCATACAAATGTTTCAGATTTGGATGTTCTTTATGTAGCTCAGGATGCACCGGTTATAGTAACAGTTGATGCGCTTCCGGGTGAGACATTCGGTGGCAAAGTTATGAGATTAGACTCTTATACAGACTATAGAACCGGGGAAACAGTATATAATGTGCAAATTAAAGTTGAAGGACGGGAAGGATTAAGACCGGGAATGAATACCAACTGTTTCGTTGACTCGGGTGAATCTTTGGACACATTGCTCGTTCCCATTGAAGCGGTATTTGAAGAAAACGGCAAACAAAAAGTTGAAATTCTTTTAGAGGATAACCAGGTAGAGATAGTTGAAATTGAAACAGGATTAATGAATGATATGCATGTAGAAGTTTTAAGCGGTTTAGAAGAAGGGCAGCTTGTAGTTACAGGCAGTACTAAAGATTTGATGCCTAGTCAGTCTGTTCCGGAGAATGATTCAATTCTGCCCGGCACAAAACAATAAGGGGTGATGATAATGCAAGACAGAGGGAATATTTCAAACCAGCTGGTAAGGTTGAAATTTTCTGCCATGATGGCATTAGACGGCATAACATCAAATTTGCTTAGAACATTTTTAACTGTCCTTGGTATTTCAATAGGAGTTGCGGCTGTAATCAGCTTAATGGGCATCGGAGAGGGTGCAAGAAGATCTATAGTTTCACAATTTGAAAGCTTAGGAGAAAATGTTATTGTTATTAAATCAAATGCGGAAAATGTAAAATTTGAAATAGAAGAAGCAGAAATACTACCGGAAAGAATAACCGGAATTGAATATGCAACTCCGGTCATATATACGGAAGACACACCTATAAGGTGGCGAAGAGACGAAAGTGAAATGAATATAGTTGGAGTAAATGAAAATTATCCCCAAATAAAGGACCACCCTGTGGTCAGTGGAAACTTTTTTACATCCCTGCATGTAAAACAAAGGTCCCCGGTTGTGGTATTGGGCTACAATGTTGCTAATTCACTTTTAAACGGAAGGAGTCCCGTTGGCTCTACCATGAAAATTAATGGCATAAACTACAGAATAGTTGGAGTATTGGGAGAAAAGGGTGAAGGCAAAGGTGATGGAATTGATGACAAAATTGTAATACCCTACACTTCCGCAATGAAAATAACAAATGAAAGGGATATATTAGAAATATGGGCGAAATCAGGCAGCGCACAAGATGCAGAATTGGCAATGGTTCAGCTCGGAAGGATATACCAAAGAAAGGTTGGCATAGGAAGTAATATTAGACCGGACAACGGTGAAGGAGAGCAGCCTCCCGGTGAAGGAGGAGATATGCCCGTAGAGGAGCCCGCAATGCCTGTAGAACCCATTCCTGAAGAACCAGGAGAGCCTGGAGAGCCCGGTGAAAAAGAAAATGTTTTTGAAAAGGGCGAAGAGCCTCTTACAATTACAAGCTTAAATAATTTAGTTAAGGAAGCTGACCAAGCAAACAGAATTATGACTGTACTCCTTGGTGGTATTGCAGCGGTATCCCTTTTAGTCGGCGGTATAGGGATAATGCTTGTTGCCGTAACTGAAAGGACCAGCGAAATAGGAGTAAGAAGAGCATTGGGAGCAAAAAAGGAAGATTTGCTGATACAGTTTTTATTGGAAGCTGTCTATGTAAGTATAATCGGATGTATTGCAGGGGTTGCTCTTGGTGCCTGGGCAATTAGTATTGTGGCAAAATACGGACTTTCTGCGGTAGTAAGTTTTGATTCAATTCGAATAGCAGTATTTGTTGCATTGACTTCAGGACTTTTGTTCGGTGTTTATCCGGCAATAAACGCATCAAATCTGCCGCCGGTTGAAGCTTTAAAACGACAATAAACTCGCTCTGCTCAAACAGTGCAAGCTGCTTAACGGATTTTTAGACTGCATTCGCTAAGAATTATAGTCGTGCCCTGCAAATGTTCGCTAATATTTTTGTTATTTTTCTTAGGAAACGGTGAAGAGTAAAAATAGAAAGATAAAAGAGGTGGGTTTTGATTTCAAAACCTCTTTTATTTTTAATGGTTTTATTGTATAATACAATAAGAGCAGGTGTTGGAGGTAATTATGGAATTAAATCTATCAGTTGGGTTAAAATACAAGGAAGAAAAAACTGTTACTATGGATGATACAGCAAAGGTTTTTGGCAGCGGTGCTGCGGAGGTTTTTGCAACTCCTATGATGATTGGACTTATGGAAGCTGCTTCCATGAATGCTGTAAAGGAGCTTCTGCCAAAAGGCTGTTCAACTGTTGGAACCCAAGTTAATGTAAAGCATATGAGTGCTACAAGAGTCGGGAAAAGGGTATGGGCAGAAGCAGAACTTATGGAAATAGACAGAAAGAGATTGGTTTTTAAAGTAACAGCTTATGATGAAGATAAGAAAATAGGGGAAGGAACTCACGAAAGATTTGTTATTGATGATGAAAAATTCATGAGCAATTTGAAATAAAGGAGATTTTTTATGAGATGTCCAAAGTGTAATTATACGGAAAGCAAGGTTATTGATACAAGACCTACCGATGATGGGTTTAAAATAAGACGCCGAAGGGAATGCATAGAATGCGGACATCGTTTTACAACATACGAAAAAATAGAAGAAACTCAAATTGTTGTAATTAAAAGAGATGGCACAAGGCAGGGTTATAACAGAGATAAAATAATAAATGGTCTTATCCGCGCTTGCGACAAACGCTCTGTAAGCCTTGAGCAAATCGAAGAAATTGCAGATAAGGTTGAAAAACAATTATATAATACATTTCAAAACGAAGTTTCAACAGAATGTATTGGAGAATTAGTCATGAATGAACTTCAAAATGTGGATGATGTGGCATATGTAAGATTTGCTTCAGTTTACAGGAAGTTTAAAGATATTGATACATTCATGGATGAATTAACAAAAATATTAAACGAAAGAAAAAAGTAAAAGGGTGGTAACATGTATATAAACCAAGATGTTCTTAATATTACTAACGGCAATACACAAATAGTCGACTCTGAATTTGGAAGGATGAATATTGAAAAGATTGAAGCCGGAAAGCTTAAATTGTTGACCGGAAGAATAATAGCCACTGACCCGATATTATTGTATGATGATGAATGTTATTCAGAGCATGTTAAGCCGGGAACATATACTGTAAATATATATGTTGGAAAGGCTGAAAAAAGAAAAAAGCAAACTGTAGCTGCAGAGCTTAGAATTAATGAAAATGTGCCTGTTAAATGGGAAATGGCTTTATTGAAAGGCGAATCAGCGAAAGGTTTCAGTTACGACGAATTCATGGGATATGAAGTTGAAAACGGGCTTGGATGTTTCATGGATGAAAAGGTGATGGAAATGCTTGATATAATGAGCGAAGAAGAATTAAACAATTATGAAATAAAGCTTAAAGATGCGGTAAGACAAAGCGACTGCTCCTGCGCAGATATTAATATGGATAAAGAAAAAGGTTTGAATATTATTGTTTTTGCAAGCGGCTGGAATGAAGGAACATTCCCGACTTATTACGGTTTCGATAAAAATAATAAATTATCTCGACTTGTAACAGATTTTATGGTAATAGAATCATAGTATGACCTTTGTGACCTAACCCAATTTCTTCGACCAGTCCCCAAATAAGACTTCTTAAATAATTATTAAGATTATTCTTATACATATATACATTCTTGAAATATTAATTAATTGGTGATAAAATAAATAATCTATTACAACACAATGAAGGAATACGATGAAAAAGAAAATAAACAAATATGATATTGGGCTGATTGCATCTATAATTATTATTAGTGTTTTCTTTATTTTATATGGCGGCAGAGATGCTGTTATAAGCAATAGTAAGACTGCATATATTTTTTCTAACAATCAGCAAGTTGGAGAATATGTTTTAACCGATGATTTTAAAGATGTAGTTAACATTGAAACTGAAACAGGTTATAATATAATGAATATTGAAAATGGACAAATTTGGATACACGAAGCAAGCTGTCCCGATAAAATTTGCATACAACAGGGTAAAATATCAAGAAACGGTGAAATGATTGTATGTATTCCCAACAGAATGTTTATAAAAATTGTAGACGACAATGATGAAAGTGAAATTGATTTTATAGCCGATTAGAAAGAGAAAATTATGAATAAAACCCACAGATATATTTTTTTGTCGCTTTTGACTGCGGCGGCACTGATACTTAGCATAATAGAAGGTATGATACCACTGCCTTTCATAGCTCCCGGAGCAAAATTAGGTTTATCAAATATTGTAATATTGTCGGTAGTTGTTATATTTGGTTTTAAGGATGCTCTTCTTGTTGTGATAATAAGAAGTGTTCTTTTAATGCTCGTTGCTACAAATCCGATTACATTTATTTATAGTATAACAAGCGGCATTACAAGTACAATTGTAATGTCTTTAGGCTGCAAGTATTTAAAGAATTTTTTCAGTTTAATCGGAATAAGTGTTTTGGGAGCAATGGCACATAATACAACTCAAATAACAGTGGCTGCAATATTATTTACTACTATGAATTTGTACTATTATTTGCCCATACTGTCATTGGTAAGTATTTTTACCGGATGCTTTGTAGGATATACTTCTATTTTTGTAACTGATAATTTGGAAAAGACACTGTTAAAACTTGGAAGAGAGGCTTAAATCATGAGAAGAGGTAGTTCTGTTTATTTAATTTTACTCGTACTGACATCTGTTATTATAGGAACGATATTGGGCAAAGCATTTTCGAATATGCTCCCTATACTGAATTACGGTGAAGGAATAGGTTTTGGACCTGCAACTTTGGATTTAAATATTTTCACCATTACATTCGGGTTCAGTGCTAACCTGACCGTTTCAGGAATAATCGGACTGATTGCAGGGATAATAATTTACAGAAAACTATAAGGATGAATATGAAAAAAATAATATTGGCATCAAGCTCGCCAAGAAGAATTGAAATGTTGAAAAAATATGTTGATATAACAATTAATCCACCGAGCACAGAAGAAAAAGTAAATTCTTTTGAGCATCCACAAACAACGGTTATGAAGGTTGCTTTTGAAAAAGCATTAAATACATATTTAAAACATGAAGAAAATGCCCTGATAATTGCAGCAGATACTATTGTATATCAAGACAAAATAATGGGTAAGCCAAAGAATGAAACAGAAGCTTATAAAATGCTTAGTTTGCTTTCAGGAAAAACTCACTATGTTTATACGGGTATATGTATAATTGATGCTGAAAACTCAAAAAAAGTAGTGGATTATGAGAAAACTTCAGTAGTGTTTAATGAGCTTACCAAAGAGCTTATTGAAAGGTACTTGAAAACAAATGAGTATATAGATAAAGCAGGTGCATACGGTATTCAAGGATACGGAGAATTATTGGTTAAAGAAATACACGGCTGCTACAATAATGTAAAAGGGCTGCCTTTGACAAAACTTAATAATTTATTGACTAAACATTTTTCTATAAACTTGCTGTAACCAAATAATTGCATAGTGGAGGATAAAATGGACAATACTAATTATACCATAAAATCAATACCTGTAGATGACAGACCTCAGGAGAAGCTTATAAAATATGGAGCTAATACATTGTCTAACTCAGAGCTTATTGCAGTAATTTTAAGGACAGGAACCAAGGAAGAAAATGTTGTTATGCTGTCTCAGAGGATTTTAAAGGAAGACGGCAAAGGGCTTCGAAACATAGCAGAAGGCACAATCGAAAAGTTTAAATCCTACAAGGGAATCAGTGACGTTAAAGCTGCAAAGCTTATGGCTGTTGCAGAAATCAGCAAAAGAATGAGCACATTAAAAATTGAAAAAATAAAGATTTCTTCTCCTGATGATGCAGCCGTGATAATGATGGAGGAAATGAGGTATTATCAAAAAGAGTATTTTAAAATCATGCTTTTAGACACTAAAAACAATGTAAAAAAGGTTGTTGAAATATCCGTTGGCAGCTTAAACAGCTCAATTGTCCATCCGCGGGAAGTATTTCACGAAGCGGTTTTGAACTTGTCTTCATCAATAATATTAGTTCACAATCATCCCAGCGGAGAATGTGAGCCCAGTCATGAGGATATTGTTTTGACAAACAGATTGGATGAATGCGGCAAAATTTTGGGAATCAGGGTATTAGACCACATAATAATCGGTGACGGCGTATATTTCAGCTTCAAAGAAGAAGGTTTAATTTAAAATGAAAGGAAACATAAATGGGACTATTTGATTTTTTTACGCAGAAAATAGGAATAGATTTAGGAACATCAAACACATTAGTATATGTAAACAATAAAGGGATAACTCTAAATGAACCATCAGTAGTTGCAATAAACACAGCATCATATGAGGTATGCGCTGTTGGTGCCGATGCAAAGGCTATGCTTGAGAGAACACCTAAGACCATAAAAGCGATAAGACCTTTGCAAAACGGAGTAATTGCAGATTTTGAAATAACAAGGGCAATGATAAAGTATTTTATAACTAAAGCTCTTAACAAAAAAAGATTTATTAAATCAAATATAGTAATAAGTGTTCCTGTGGGTGTTACTTCAATTGAAAGAAGAGCAGTGGAAGAAGTTGCATATGATGCAGGCGCAAGGAAAGTCAAACTTGTTGAAGAGCCTATGGCAGCTGCAATTGGTGCCGGGCTTAATGTAGACCAGCCTGTTGGCAATATGGTTGTTGATATTGGCGGGGGCACAACAGAAATTGCGGTAATATCATTGGGAGGAATTGTCGAAAGCGATTCTCTAAGGATTGCAGGAGATGATATTGATATAAATATAAAAGACTATGTCAAAAGTAAATATAAAATGGACATAGGTATAGTTACTGCTGAAAATATTAAAAAAGCTTTAGGAAATGCCAGTAAGGACTATTATAAAAAGATAATTATTGAGCCGGATGAAAATAATGACAGCAATGAAGCTGATGACATCGAAGCAAACGAAGACAATGAAGACAAAAAAGGCAAAAAAGACAAAAATGATAAAAAAGATGGAAAAAACAAAAAAATCGATAGTGCTCAGCAAATGGAAATAAGAGGAAGGGACATTGTGTCGGGACTTCCATTAAAAATATCCATAACAAGCGATGAAATGAGAGAAGCTATTCTTGAAACTGTAAATTCAATTGTCAATGCCGTAAAAAGAGTTCTTGAAAGAACACCTCCCGAATTATCTTCAGATATTTATACAAACGGAATATACTTAAGCGGAGGAGGAGCATTGTTAAAAGGCTTGGATATATTTATTGAGAAGGAAACCGGTATAAAAGTATTTATTGCAGATAATCCGTTGCAAAGCGTAGCAATGGGTGCAGGCAAAATAAGTGAAAATTTATAAAGCGGTGAATAAATGAATTTTTTAAAAGAGCATTTTAAAAAAATACTATTTTTTCTTACAATTTTCATATTGATAATAATGATTGGACTGTCATCAATCGGGCGATTGGAAGGGACTGATTTGGGTTTTTTCGGCAATGTGATTTCAGGCTTTCAAAAGCTTGCCTATAAGACAGGCAATACACTTACAAACTCATTCTATTCTGTACAGGAAATTGTAAAAATGCGTGAAGAAAATATAATGCTTACTGAAAATGTTTATAAACTGAGGG
>ENA-UOOE01002794-UOOE01002794.1-fermentation-metagenome-genome-assembly--contig:-NODE-2794-length-11969-cov-5.363270_pt1 | contig 11969 bp, 13 predicted proteins | sample MGYA00245776_ERZ724021 | MGnify/ENA primary metagenome ERZ724021 (study PRJEB28704, sample SAMN03018321) | fermentation metagenome | biome: anthropogenic terrestrial biome; feature: soil; material...
GAAGTTATGACAATTACAATATATTTTCACTTATCAGGTTATAGAACCTTTAAAACCTATTATAAAGAACATGTTTCTACTTGTACTTAAACCTTATTTTCCCAAGCTTGTGAGCTATAATAGATTTGTTGAGTTAATGCAGGAAGCATTAATTCCATTACTATTATACATGGTAAAATTTAGGACTGACAAGTGCACAGGAATTTCCGTCACTGTCAAAAAGTTTTAGGTAAAAATATTTACATAAATCCCATATTCTAAACATACTATTTTCAACGTTTTTAAAGCTTTGTTAATAGAATGTTATCTTTTTCGTTATAATTATTTTTTGTATATTTAATATACAGTTTAACTAAAGCAACACAACTATAAGGCTTTACACATGTTTTTTCCATTATATTATAAATGTATAATAAATTTTACCTAAAAATATTTTACTGTAACGAATTCCCTTTATAGATTCTACAGCATTAGATGTATGTAATAACAGGAGAATTTATTTGCATAAGGTTTTTAAAGAAATTGCGAAACTCGGCAGAAGTTCAACAGGATGGTTTTACGGATTTAAACTTCATCTTGTGGTTAATGATGTGAGAGAGAAATTCTTTCTTTTCATTTAACCCCTGGAAATGTAGATAATAGAGAAACCAATACTATTCAGAATCTAACGAAAAATTTGTTTGGAAAACTGTTTGGTGATAGAGGCTATCTCTCTCAAAAGATATTTGATATTTTGTATCCTAAAGGCATACAGGTAATAACAAAGATTAAGAAAAATATGAAAAACAAGCTTGTGCCGATGGAAGATAAAATTCTTTTAAGGAAGAGAGCCATTATTGAAACCATAAATGATCATCTGAAAAACATATGCCAGATAGAACACAGCAATCATAGAAGCTTTGTTAATTTTATGGTAAATGTTGTTGCAGGTTTAGCTGCATATAGCTTTCTTCCTAAGAAATCATCTTTAAAAATAGATAAACGCATTGCTTTAATATAAGTGGAAAATTAAGCCATGTGTTTACAGGACTACTTTTTTGTGTTTTTATTAGGAAAGTTTATCCATATTAGTGATTATATTTTCGAACTCACGTTAATTTAGCTTAATGGATGTGTTGCCATATTCCCTTATAACACATATTATCATATGTTTCCTTTACCAAAATTAGATAGTCTATTTACATGCCTTTACAATATAGTAAATTTACATTATTTCTAATTAAATCCTGACATAATAATGCATACTTTTTAGCTTGTGAGAAATTATTTTGATCCAAGTAGATATTTAATAGTTTATTATATATTAAAATAATATCTAAACTATCGGTATTTTGTAGTAAAACAGCAATTTTTAAATATATCTTTTCTAAGTTATTATTATCGTTTAGAGCATTATATACATTTGCAAGCATATAGTTTCCTTTTACTAAATATTGAATATCATTATACATTTCAGCGTATTTTAATCCTAATTCTAATGTTTTAATAGCTTCAGTATATAATTTTTCATGTAATAAAATATTTGATTTTTCTATAAGTGTATGTGATAAATTAAATTTATCTAGCTTAGTCCTAAGTTCTATAGCCATATCAAAATATTTAATACTTTTGTTAAACTCATTTTTATAAAAGTAAGCTAATCCTAAATTATTATAAATAATACCTAATAACGGACTTTCAAAGTTTTGAATTTCGCTAATCAAAGACTTATATATAACTATAGCTCTATCAAATCTTTCTTCAATTTCATCACAGTTAGCCCTTAAAATATTAGCATTAATGTAATAATTTGAATTTTTACTTTTGTTATATTTATTAAATTCATATAAATAATTATTTATATGAATTTTAGCTGAATTTATATCATATAACTTTATATAACATTCAGCTATATGATATAAAGAAATTGTTCTAATTTTGTTATTATCATAAAGTATTGAATAATAACGTGAAAGATTAAAATAAGTTAAAGCTTCTTTATATTGTAGTAAATAAGTTTTGCAAAGACCACTTTTCCAATAAAGATATGGTATATCTTCATTTTTTTTTATTTCTTTATAAACATCTATGGAGTTAATGTATTTAATAAAAGATTCTATAAAACTTTTGTTATCAAAGTATAAATCCCCCATAGCTTTATATGCTATAGCTTTAACTTCTAACAAGTTAAATTTATCTGATATCTGAAGAACTTCGCTAATAACATTATTTATATTATTGTTTTTAAGTTTTTGCAAACAATATATATTAGCATCTTCATATTGATGCCTTAGTAAATAGTCTATATCTATGTTCAAATCAATTCCTAACTTTTTAGCTTTTTTATTAAATTTTCCCATTATGGTATTGGCAGTATCATATGTTAAGTTTCTTTTTCCAGTTTCTATCATACTTATAAGTGGTCTTGTTATATTTTCTGAAACCAAATCTTGTTGATTCATATTTAGCTTTATTCTTATATTCCTAATTTTTTGTCCAGGAGTTAAAAATTCCATAATTAATATCACCTTAACTTTTTATTTGAGTTGATTTTGGAATCTTGTAAAAGCGAATAAGGCAAAAGAATCTTGGCATGAAAAACCATACAAAACAATTCATATAATTTTAAAAAGTAATATTTGTTTTGTGCAGATCTATGATAATGATTACATACCAAAAGTCCCTTGCTCATAAAAATTATCATTAAAAAACTTTTTAATATTATATATAAAAGTTGTAATTATAATGAAAAATATCAATGTGAAATTTATGTGATTTGTAAGACTCACAAGATTTAATGTTCAATCTTTATTTATTATATCACTTAAATAATATAAGTAAATAAAATGTAGAAATAAATAATATAAATAAATAAAATGTAAAAATCGGTTGATTAAAAACAGTTGATCAAAAATGTAACAACATATATAATGAAATTGTTACATTGATTTTAATATATACTAAATATAATGCAATCTAGGTAATTATACTATAATTGAATTAAATGCAAGGAGGTAATAAAATGAATGATAAATATAAACTTGGCACACAAATAAAGAGTTGGATGGATGGACAAGCTTATGATATAACCTTTATAGTTACAGAAGATTGTAATCTTAGATGTAAATATTGTTATGAGATACATAAAAATAATAAGAAAAGTATGCCATTCTCTGTTGCAAAAAAAGCTGTAGATTATATTATAGAAAATTCAAATATATTTAAAAGTCAAGCTGTCATTTGGAATTTTATAGGTGGAGAACCATTATTAGAGATTGATGTAATTGATAAAATAGCAGATTATATTAAAATGAAAACTTTTAAGGAAAACCATCCTTGGGCTTATATGTATAGATTTTGTATATCAACTAATGGTATTTTATACAATAATGATAAAGTGCAGCAGTTCCTAAAAAAGAATCCTAATAAAGTTAGTATAGGAATTTCAATTGATGGTACTAAAACTAAACATGATCTACAGAGAGTATATAAAGATGGACATGGTTCATATGATGATGTTGTTAAAAATATACCTTTATGGTTAAGTCAATTCCCTAATAACGCACAAACAAAAGTAACTATAGGCAGTAGTGATTTAAAATATGTAAAAGATAGCATAATTCATTTATGGAATTTAGGTATAAAAGATGTTCCTGCTAACGTTGTATTTGAAGACGTTTGGAAGGACGGAGATGATTTGATTTTTGAGGAGCAACTAAAACAATTGGCTGATTACATAATAGATAATAAGTTATGGAATTATTATAATACTTCGTTATTCGATGAAAGTATTGGTCGTCCTTATAACAAAGAAGATCTAAATCGAAATAATTGTGGAGCAGGTCTAATGCTTTCTATAGATCCATATGGAAATTTATATCCTTGCTTAAGGTACTCTGACTTTTGCATGGAAAATAATGAAGGCTATACAATTGGGAATATAAACGATGGAATTGATTTTGATAAAGTAAGGCCTTTCATAGGAGTGACTACTAAGACACAAAGTGATAATGAATGTATAGATTGTGAAATTGCAAAAGGGTGTGGTTGGTGTCAAGGGTTTAATTATGATAGTTCGGAAATTCCTACAAACTATAAAAGAGCAAAATTTATATGTAAAATGCATAAAGCAAGATGTAGGGCTAATGATTATTATTGGGATAAATTAAGAGAAACATTCGCCATAGAACGAAATCATAAATTAGATAAAAGGAATTATTTATTTTTTATAATGGATGACAACTGTGTAGAATATTGTGATTATGATTCTATGAAAATTTCGAGAAAGATGCCAGTGGACATTATTAAAAATGGAATAAAATTTTGCGAGGATAATTTTTATATGCCAATAATTTTACATTCTAAGAATAATGATAATATCATGGATATAAATGATTTTTCATATATAAATAGAATTGAAATATATGAAAATAATACTACAATAAGAAATAACAATTGCAAAAAAATACAGGTAATTGATGAAGAAAATATTGCTTTTAATTTAAATTCTAATAGTAATATAGATATATGTATTTTAAATGTGTCCCAATTTAAATTAGATACTTTACATACTTTAGTTGAAAAGGCATTTAAGAATTATTATAGAATAAATTTAAATTTAAAAATAAAATCTAAGGATATTGATTACAAATTATATAGAGGTGAATTAGAAAAAGTATCAGATATTATTTTGGATTATTACAGGAATGGACAGCCTAAAGAGTTTAATAAATTAACAGATATTATTTTATTAGATTTAATGGATAATTGCAATGCTGGAAGTCATACTTTTGCATTGGCACCAAATGGAAAAATATATGTCTGTCCTAAATTTTATTTTGATAATAAGCAAAGTTATATAGGAGATTTAGAAAATGGCGTTAATATTAAAGAACCTAATTTGTTTAAATTAGATTCTGCACCTATATGTAAGGGATGTGATATGTTTAATTGCAATAGATGCATATATTTGAATAAAAAATTAACTAATGAATTTAATACACCTTCTTCAATGCAATGTAAACTATCTATGATTGAAAAATCTATTGCTGTAAGTCTATTGAATAAGATAAATCCAAACAGTTATACATTAGAACATTATAATAAACTTCACGATTCAAACATTAATGATCCTATTCAAAAACTTTTTGCTACTAAAAATATTAATCCGTACAATATAAAAGCATTTTTATAAATAATAATTTGGAGGAATAAATAGATGGGAAAGAAGCTGTTGGTAAATATTACAGAAGAAGAAAGAAATGAAATAGTAATACATTTTGAAAAGATTAATTCATTAAAATCATTATTAATTACATTAACTCAATCACAACTGGATATTGATGAAAATAATTGGTTTTATAATAAGTTAAGAAGTGACTTTTCAAGTGCAACAAAATCCTATGATTTATGGTGGACTAATATATTAAAAAAATATGATATAGCTTATGATCCTTCAAAATTAAATGTAGATTTTGATAAACAAGGTATCTATTATGATGCTTAAGAACTTAACAGTAAACTTTTAAGAATTAGAAGGAGGTGAAAAAATGAAACTTGATAAAAAACAAGATGTATATTCAGGTGAAAACAATGCTTCATTATCAGGATGTGTTTGTTCTGGAAGTTGTTATGGACCTTGTAGCGGATATTGTGGATTACCTTGTACAAATACATGCACATTAACTTGTACTGGACAGTGTTTAGGATGTAAATATAGTTGTTTATCTTATGCTACGTAATTATTTAATAATATAGGTAATTGCGAAACTCACTGGTAAAAATCAATAAAAGATGACTAGAAGTTTCAAAAATGCAATTAGAAGATTAAAGGCAAATTTTTACGATTTGGAATAGTTAAATTGAAAAAAATGGTGCAAGAAATAGAACTATGCTTAATTGAAAATTTAAGTATAGCTAATATCTACGCAATCAATGGTTTTAGCCTTCGAATATATCATACTTGTGTATTTTATTGGATATAACAACCGTTATTAGCTGAGTTATACCTGCAAAGAAGCAAGTCAGCATGAAGAGTTTTTTCATTATGTGTTCTGCGGCCAGCAATACAGTAACTATGTTTAAATTAATCAATGCTTTTTTCTACAGCAGAACGAATTCTATAGGTATAATTTCATTCTTCAGAACCACGAGTGGTTCTAGGATATGCACGCAGATTCTTTCCAGGATAAATGTAGAACATTCTGCCACAAGATGATTTCGTGCATGGGTTTTCACATAAAGTTACTCGTCGACTTTTTTAGTCTCTTTATTGTAGATCCATTTCATTTTAGGACAGACGAATTTCATTGTTGGAATTCCTGAACGTAAGTGTGTTTTGCTTCCTTCTCGTTTCATGGGTAGTGAATGGTCATGAGGGCAGCAGGGAATACCATCTTCGTTTAAAGGACAATCAGATTCTTCTGATGCAAGCTTAGTTTTTAGAGGTATGTATGTTTTTTCAGACTTTAATTCCTGCAAAAGGTAGCGATAAATTTCAATGCTGTCAAAGGCTGCATCACCTAAAAAGGTTTTTGGATTTATCAAAGGATGTTTTTCAAGAAAATCCTTAAGAACAGGTATAAATGCTTTAGCATCAGCAAGAGACTTATCCTCATCAGGTGAATCAGATTTTTTCTCAATAACAATATCTGGATGAGTCTCAAGAAAATTTTTATTGTAAAACGAAATGTTTCTTACAATGCCAAGACCGTTGGTTATAATACCAAATTAAAAGAATAGCAGAAATACCCGTTAATGTACATTTGCTGAATGGCTAGGTTAGCTGCAGCATGTGAAGGCATAGAACCATAGGCAGCTTTATAAGGATCATAAGAATCATCCAAACCATGTACCTTCTTAAAAGCTTTAAGTTGTTTTATGATGCGGTTAGCGTATTTAGGATTATTTTCAGTGACGAAAGCTTCAATACCAGAAGTATTAAAAATAGTCATAGAAGCAAGTTTTGCATCAATTTGTTGGCATATCGGTTCGGTGATATCAACCAGATAATCGAACATGTATTGTAAGTCCAAAAGGAAGTCTTGTTTAAAACGAGTAAACTTAGAAGCATCAGGAACTTTAAGAAAACCGCAGAAATCCCTTAACTCTTGAGAATACTTAAGAAAAATGATTAAAAGAGAGTCTATAGGGATAGAAAAAATATGTTGCAAAATCAAAGCACGAATCATGGCATAAAGCTTATATTTACGAGGCCTTCTGGTGGAAGCGTAAAAATGATTTATGAAAGAAACAGGAACCAAATCATCAAGATCAATACTATTTTCAAGTAAAGAAAGAAACTGACATTTGTTGCTTTCAAATTTTTCTTTGCAATCAGAATAAACATCTGCCAAAGAAAGCTGTTTATATGATATCATGTATATGTAACTCCTTTCCGAGGAAATGGTGATTTTGTTTCTTGTCAATTCAATTTTACCATAAATCAGTGAGGAGCTATTTTATTTTGTAACAAAAAATATCCCGCATTTATGCGGATTGCGGCGTTTCACAAACGCCTAATTAATAATAAAATGAAAGGAGAAATTTTATGAAATTAGATGTAAAAAAGGATTTACAAAACAAATCACAGGATATTAATCCTTTGATTTTTTGTGGTAGTGGTTGTGTTATAGGTTGCTCAAACTCATGTACTTCATGTGAAGGTCACTGTTTGGGACCATGTGAAGGATGTCGAGCACTTAAGTGGTAATTAGTAATTTATAAATAAAAAATTTGTAATATATTATGCTAACTACTTATTGGGAGTAAACCAATAACTAATAGAGTCAATCTATAATAGTGCATTTTTAATTGAGTATTTTACAAGTTTAAAATTATTCAATCACTTTTGTACTATTATAGAGTTAATATATATATTTGATATTATATGATAAAAAATTAGCTCCCCAATACATAACATCTCCTAATATGTTAATTTAATGTGAGTTTGACGGAAGTTTATGTGATGAACTGTGTAATATCAATGCTATAAGATTACATTATTTTAAAGTATGCCATATAATTTAAAATAACAAATAGCTAACTTCCAAATGGGAAGGTTAGCATATATATGCACACAATTTATGTAACTTACTCTTTAATCCTCTTTCAGGCAATAAAAATAAGAATTCACCTGCTGTATTAATTCTGTAAAAGCACTAAAAAGTGTATTATGTGTAATATTAGCACGTATATTTTTTTACAAATGTTCTACAGCATTTAGTTCAGAGCAGTATAGGGGTAAGTAGAAAAATTCAATGTTCTTTAATTTTTCTAAGTATTTGTTTATACTTTTAAAATGATGGTGCTTTATATTGTCAGCAATGATTATCACTTTTTTATTGGAATAATCTTTAGATACTGTATAAAAAAAATACTTGAAGTTTTCGGTATTTCCTTTGTCACTCAACTGTTGTGATAAATCACCAGTTTTAGGGTTAACAGTTCCAACTGATCCCAATTTATTATACCCATAGAGGTATCTTCTAACGTTGAGCTAGATTGATGAACCAGTTTAGTTACTTTTATATTTGAGTAGCCTTCAAAAAAGTATAGAATTACAAGTAGTCTAATTTTCATTCTTACATCCTTTTCAGTTTTATATAATTGTTTTAACATAGCATAAGAACTATGTTAAATATTAACTTCAAGCTTTTTGTTCATAGTAAATATCATCTCCAAAACTGTATTTTTTTAGTGTGTGAATTTTGGAGAATTTTTAGTGGCTACCTAATAATGAGATTTATATAAAAAACAAAAATATAAAACTATTGTTTACATAATTATAAGAATAGTATAGTCTACAGTCTTTCAAGTGCTGGAAATACTAAGGTTTTTCATCGAACTCACGTTAATTTAATATTTTGAAAGGAATTATTAATAATGTTTTTATACAATTTAATTATTTCAATAAAACATAGCTACATGTATTCTAGTAAATATAAGTTTCAGTTGTTAATTTTATATACTATAGCTATTATATCTGATGTAATAACTTTATTACCACTATATTTATTTGGTAAAAGTGTAGATTATGTTATTTGTAAAAATCTAGTGTACATAAAAAAAATAATAATATTTATGATAATAATTTTTTTTGTAAATTCAATTTTAAGTTCAATTGAAACGTATCTTTCTGCTAAGTTAAATAATAAAATTACATATGATATAAAAACTAAATTGTTTAATAAAATTATGAGTACAACTATGTCTGAGTATCAAAAACTAAAAATTGGTGAATATGTTTCTAGGATTGAAGGAGATGCATCGGTTATTTGTAAATTTATTATAAATGATTTGTCAGATTTTATTATATATATTATAGATATAGTTGTTTCCTTATACTTTATACTAAAAATATCATTGAAATTATCATTAATAGCAATAATGATAATCCCAATTAATTTTCTATTCATGTTTTTTTTGGGAAAGAGTATCGATACTAATACACGAAAAGGCAAAAAAATTGCTGATTCATATTTTGCTTATTTAAACGAAGTATTAAATTCTTATAAGGAAATAAAGTGTTTGAATATTTTACAAAATGTTATGAATAGATATTCATCATTCTTAAATGAATCAATAAAAAATACATTTATTATTAAAATGATAACATTAATCTATAATCTTGTTAATCAGTTTATTGCATCAATTTCTCAATGGATGATACTTTTTTATGCATCTATCCTTATAATTGGTAATAAACTAACAGTTGGATCTTACGTTGCTTTTAACAGCTATTTAGGTAAATTTGTAAATTCAATTTATAAATTCTCAGATTTTCATATAAGTATGAAAACATTAAAAGTTTCTATGGAAAGAGTTGAATATATAAATTCTCTAAGCTATGAACAACCTGTTGAAAAAATGGATAATATATTATTTAAAAGAGGAAGCATTATTATAAACAATATAAATTTCAAATATGATGATAGTAATAATTATTTATTAAATAATTTTTCTTTAAAAATAAAGCCAAATTCTTTATATGGAATTGTTGGATTAAATGGATGTGGAAAAAGTACACTTTTAAACTTAATTTGCAGATTATATGAAGTAAACAATGGTAACATTATAATTGATGGGTACAACATTAACGATATATCATTAAACTCATTAAGAAATAATATAGTATATATTCAACAGGATCCATTTATTTTTAGTGGAAGTATATTTGAAAACTTAGCAATATTAAATCATAATGTAAAAATTGAAGATGTCAAAAAAGCATGTGAAACAGCACATATTGATAATTATATAGAAAGTTTACCACAAAAGTATTTAACCCGTATTGGTGACGGTGCAATGAGTTTATCTGGTGGTCAAAAACAAAAATTAGCAATTGCAAGAGCTATAATAAGTAATAGAAAAATCTTTTTATTTGATGAAATAACATCAGGCTTAGATGGTGAATCGGAAGAATATATATTAAATACATTAAATTTATTGTCAAAAAATAAAACTATAATTGTAATTGCACATAGGCTTACAACATTATTACAAGTTCATAATATATTTGTTATGAGTAATGGCAAGTTAGTTGGCAATGGAAGTCATTATGAATTAATTCAATATTGTGATGAGTATAAAAAATTATATGGAGAACATTGGAATAAATATATAAATAGAAATGTGGTGTTAAAATAATGTTATCTTTAGTGATTATAGTATAGATAGTAAATACTAATATAATTATAAAAAATATTAGTGATATAGTGCTATTAGAGAGTATAGATAGAAAGAATATAAAAATGAATGAGTACTATATTTGTTATAGATATTGATAAGGAATATGTTATTATTGATGGTTATGTTAAATTGTATTATGATAGTAATATAAACTTATTAGATATGTAAAGTAAGTATGGAGAAAAATAGAAGTGGAATTGAGTATAGTAAAGCACAAAGGAAAAAATATTGTTGTTGTATTGGATAATAAGATGAGGATAGTTAAAAAACTGATGCTAGAATAAAAATAGTACAAGATAAATTGAGAAAGTTCCCGATAGAGGTTAAAATGAATATAAGAAATGGGGGAACTTATCATGAGAAAACAACATGACAAACAGTTTAAAGAAGATTCCGTAAGATACTATATGGATCATAAAGAACTTGGAATAAGAGGTTGTGCCCTAAACCTTGATATAGGTGCCAGTACTTTATCAAAATGGATTAGGGATTCTAAAAGTGAAAATGGTATCGAAGTTCGTGGTTCTGGTAATTATTCCAGCGATGAACAAAAAGAGATTGTACGATTAAAGCGTGAACTTCGTAACACAAAGGATGCTCTTGATGTATTAAAAAAAGCCATAGGCATTTTGGGAAAATGACAGAAGCAATCTATCTTGAAGTCTTGAATAAACATGAAGAACTTCAAGGGAAACGCCGGGCTTCTATCAGCGGAATGCTTCGTATATTAGGCGTTTCACGTTCAGGGTATAATTCATGGCTGCATCGCCTGCCATCCAGCAGGCAAAAGAGAAAGAAAGCTGTAAAAGAAGAAATTAGGGAAATTTATGATAAATTACATCAAAATTATGGTGCTCCTAAAATTACAAAAGAAATACAAAAAACTGGCGAAAAAATATCAGAACGCACCGTTGGAAAATACATGAAGGAGCTTGGTATTAAAGCTCAATATGTAAAGCCATATACCGTTACTACAAAAGATTCTGATTTCAGCAGTAAACTTGAAAACATCCTAAATGAGAAGTTTAACCCATCTACACCAAATGCAGTATGGTGTACAGACATCACATATCTTTGGACCAACACAGGTTTTGTATATCTTACAAGTATTATGGACTTATACTCTCGAAAAATTATAGCTTGGACTCTTGCAGAAACATTAGCTGTTTCCTGTGTTATTGACACAATTAATAAAGCTAAACAAAATAGGAAGTTGCTTAATCCCCTTATTATACATAGTGACAGAGGCAGTCAGGTGCGACAAGAAGTCGCGTAATACATTGTCGTAAGACTGCCCCATC
>ENA-UOOE01002795-UOOE01002795.1-fermentation-metagenome-genome-assembly--contig:-NODE-2795-length-11968-cov-4.149249_pt1 | contig 11968 bp, 10 predicted proteins | sample MGYA00245776_ERZ724021 | MGnify/ENA primary metagenome ERZ724021 (study PRJEB28704, sample SAMN03018321) | fermentation metagenome | biome: anthropogenic terrestrial biome; feature: soil; material...
GATCAAATAATTAAAGATGAAGGTGAGCAGGCAACCCTTGACACCGGAATCCACGGAATTCACCCGGAAATGATTAAATTATTAGGTAGACTAAAATTCAGAACAAGCTACGGTCAGAATGTATTGAAACACTCCATTGAAGTATCATACTTGGCAGGGATAATGGCTGCTGAATTAGGCGCTGATGTAAAAATTGCAAAACGAGCTGGTTTATTGCATGATATAGGAAAGGCAGTGGATCATGAAGTTGAAGGTCCTCACGTTACAATAGGTGAAGACTTAGCTAAAAAGTACAAGGAAAGCAAAGCTGTAATTCATGCTATAGCAGCTCATCACGGAGATACAGAGCCACAAACCGTAGAAGCTGTCTTAATCCAGGCTGCAGATGCCATTTCAGCTGCAAGACCGGGAGCAAGAAGAGAAACATTAGAGACCTATATTAAAAGGTTGGAAAAGTTAGAAGAAATTTCAAATTCATTTGAGGGAGTAGAAAAGTCTTTTGCAATACAGGCGGGAAGAGAAGTAAGAATAATGGTCAAACCTGAAGTTACAAGTGATTCAAGTATAATTTTAATAGCAAAAGATATAGTTAAAAAAATAGAAGAAGAAATGGAATACCCCGGACAAATTAAAGTTAATGTAATCAGAGAAATCAGAGCGACAGAATATGCAAAGTAAAGAGTTCGAAAAATATGGAAGTAAACAATATGTTTACTTCTTTTTAATCTCAATGACAAGGGTGACGAGGGGACGGGGGACCTGTCATGATAAACAAAGAAGGAGAAGATAAATATGAATTTTAATCCGGCTGAATATAAATATTCATCAAGAAGAAACGTGTTATACGGTTATAATGGAATGGTTGCCACATCACAGCCATTGGCAGCACAAGCAGGTCTTGAAATACTTAAAAAAGGAGGCAATGCTGTTGATGCAGCTATAGCCACGGCAGCATGCCTTACAGTTGTAGAACCTACATCCAACGGCTTGGGAAGTGATGCATTTGCTATAGTTTGGTTTAATAATAAGCTTCACGGATTAAATGCCAGCGGATACTCACCTTACAGCATTTCAATAGAAAAATTGAAAGAAAGAGGATTTATTGAAATCCCAAAATACGGCATTATACCAATAATGGTGCCGGGAGCTCCTGCAGCCTGGGTTGAATTGTCAGAAAAATTCGGAAAACTTCCATTAATAGAAATTTTACAGCCTGCAATTAATTATGCAAAGAATGGATTTCCGGTTTCTGTTACAGTAAAAAAATTATGGGATAACGCATTTAAAATTTACAAAGAAGAAAATAAAGAAGAGTTTAAACATTGGTTTGATACATTTACCAAAGACGGAAAAACACCAAAATTCGGAGAGCTTTTTAAATTGCCTTATCATGCCGAAACTTTGGAATCAATAGGTAAAACCAATGGTGAGTCTTATTATAAGGGACATATTGCTGATAAAATTGATTCTTTTATTAAAAAATACAACGGATATCTGTCAAAGGAAGATTTAGAAGACTATAAACCTGAATGGGTGGAGCCTATAAGTGTAAATTACAGAGGTTATGATGTATATGAAATACCGCCTAACGGTCAGGGATTGGTTGCCCTGATGGCACTTAACATATTAAAAAACCTTGAATTTTCACAAAAAGATAGCAGCGATACATATCACAAGCAAATTGAAGCAATGAAGCTCAGCTTTGCTGCAGGGCAAAAATATATTACAGACATAAGGCATATGAAAATAGATGTAAAACAATTACTGTCAGATAATTTCGGCAGGGAAAACTCAAATTTAATAAAAGATAAAGCATTGAGGCCTGAAGAAAGCGACCCGAACAGCGGCGGTACTGTCTATCTTTGCACTGCAGACGGAGAAGGGAATATGGTTTCTTTTATCCAAAGTAATTATAATGGATTTGGCTCCGGTATTGTAATACCTGAAACAGGTATAGCCCTTCAAAATAGGTTACATAATTTTAATTATGACAACCAACACCACAATTGTTTAATGCCTCATAAGAAAACCTATCACACAATAATACCGGGATTTTTGATGAAGGATGGAAAAGCAGTAGGACCATTTGGTGTAATGGGAGCATTTATGCAGCCACAAGGACATGTACAGGTTGTGAGCAATTTAATCGACTTTAATATGAATCCTCAGGAAGCAATAGATGCACCAAGGTGGCAGTGGATTAAAGGAATGTCTGTTGAAGTGGAGCCGGATGTTCCTAAGAATATAGTAAATGAGCTGATTAAAAGAGGTCATGATGTAAAAATACAGCAAAATGAATCGCCTTTTGGACGAGGCCAAATGATATTAAGGACAGAAGAAGGTACACTCTGCGGGGGAACAGAAAAGAGAGCCGACGGACACATAGCCGCCTGGTAACAATAGGATGACAAGGGGACGGGGGGGGTACTGTCATCTACAAAGGATTTATTGAAATCTTATAATAAACTAAAATACATGGAGGAAATTATGGCAAGAAATTTTACAAACGAGAAATTATCTGAAATGCTTTACGAAGCACTAAAAACTCAGAAACCTATTGATGTTATCAGTGAAATTGACAAAGAAGCAACTGTTGATGACGCTTATGATATTCAGTTATTGAATGTTAAGAGAGCATTGGAAGACGGGGAAACTATAACCGGCAAAAAAATTGGTCTCACTTCAAAGGGCATGCAGGAACTATTGGGTATTACGGAACCTGATTACGGTCATTTATATGCAAGCACGGAAGTAAAAAACGGCGGTACGGTTGACATGAACACGGTAATAAGACCAAAGGTTGAAGGAGAAATTGCTTTTGTTTTAAAAGAAGACTTAAAGGGTCCCGGAGTAACATTGGAGGATGTATATAAAGCAACAGATTATATATGTGCTTCCATTGAAATAGTAGATTCAAGAATTAAAGACTGGAAAATAAAATTAGTGGATACTATTGCAGATAACGGTTCAAGCAGTATGTATATATTAGGAGACAAAAAAGTCAAATTAAACGATGTGTCATTGCCTGATATTGAAATGACCCTTTACAAAAACGGAGAAGCTGTAAACAGCGGAACCGGCAAAGAGGTTTTAGGCAATCCTGCGGTAAGTGTTGCCTGGTTGGCTAATAAATTATGTCAATACGGCATTACTCTTAACAAGGGTGAAGTTATTTTGTCAGGAGCAATAACTGCAGCCCCGGAAGCATTTAAAGGCGATAAATTCGAATGTGTGTTCCCACAATTAGGCAGTGTTAAAGTAGAATTTAAATGACAAAGAATAGAGAACTGAAGCCTTAATTAATGAGTACAGGGCATATTATCAATAACCCTGTACTCATTTATTTTAATTGAATTGAATTGAATATAATTCATTTAATCTAACCATAGATTCGATTATTAAAATGCTTTATGTTATAAACTTGTTTTAATCATTTTCACTAACAACTAAAACAGGGCAGGGAGAGTCTGCTATAACCCTTTGTGTTATTGAGCCAACGAAAAAACGCCTGACTTTCGAGAATCCTCGTCGTCCCATAACTATAAGTTCTGACTTTTCTTTATTTGCATATTTAATTATTTCCTCATGCGGCTCACCGGTCAATACTACTTTTTTTATAACAATTTCAGGAGAATCAAACTTCGTAAAATAAAAATCTAATATTTTTGACTGCAGACTTACAAGTTCTTCAGTAAAATCAGGTTTATTCATAGGAATACTGATAATTCCGCCAACGTCGTATGTGTATGTAAAACGTGTATCCACTACTGAAAGGAAAACTACTTCACTGTTATATTTTTTTGCCAATTCCACTGCTTTTTCTGCTGCATTTTCAGAAGCAGGGGAGCCATCGATAGGTACTAATATTTTTTTCATATTAACCTCCAAAACAATAATTTCAATATTTACAATTAATATACCCAAAAAAACACTAATCAAGCATAAAATATGTGACGAGTGATGGGGATGTTTATGGCAAGTAAACGAGAAATGTTTATAACAATGAGACGTATGACAAGGGGAAGAGCAGTAATAGTTACAAAATATTAAAATAATGGAATATTTATATTTTTACATTATGTCGCTAAATGCTAATTTAGCGACATAATATCTCCAAAATATGCACTTTTCCGGAAGACCTCTTCTTTTTGGAATTTCAACGTTCACATTGATTCCTAATCAAATTTATAACTTTTTTTTGAGAATTTCCATTCACAAATTTATATTTCATGTAATAATTTTTTAATAATTTATTTTGCATCTAAAAATATTTTTTTCTTAAAACCTTTAAATTAATATTTTTATAATTTTATGTTTCTCTTGGCATTGTTATAAATGCCATCCTAGTCATTGCTATGAATACCCCGTTTGCTATGAATAGTGTCATCCTGAACGCAGTGAAAGATGCCCTAACCCTATTTTTCAGATTCTTTTTTCTGAAAAATAGCGGTAGGTCATTCGCAACTAATTCCCAATGTATGCGACGTAAGGAGCAAATACATTGGTGAATGAGACTGCGTAATCTCATATCTTAAAAACTTACACGAGCTTTTCATACTACAGGATAGGAAATTTGTTCCAAGGTTATTTCTATTCAAAAAACCCCCAAGTCAAGTCACTGGCTATAATTCTAAAAATATGTCTAAAAAACGAGGCTTTAAAATGCGATTTAACGAAAGATATTTCCTTTCGCGACCATTCATACCCCTAAAATATTACAAGTATTGATAAATTTCACAATAATTCAGAATTTAGGAATTTATGTTTAATAAATAAAAAAATCTATATAATTTAAAGCAAAATAAATTTTAATATTTGCTCACGATAGATTTTCATATTGACCACATCAGATTGACCTATTGTGCAAAATTATATTGTATCATTTTAGAGCTTAGTTTTGAACAGCTATGGAAAATTATTATAGATTCCATTTTACCGTTCACACATTTCAGAACATGTGCAAAATTTCAAGTAGTGTGTGGATATTTTTGAATAAATGTTAAATTTACATGTAGAATATTAGAAAAAATACAAGAAACGTGTCGATATGTGTTATAAAATAGACTACAATCCACATATTACTTGAAATTTTGCACACTTGCTAAAACAGCCTATCGTCATTGTCATGAATATCCCTTGGAATATCATTTTGAACAATATATGAGCCGGATATGACGAACATATGACGAATTAACACTAAAAAACAGCTTGTCTTTTTCCTTAATCTTCTATATAATTAAATTATAAGAATTTTGCGACATTTTTGTAAAAGGAGAAAACTATGTACATAAATTACAATGACTTATGCCCTTCCCCATTGAGTGATTTTTTGGAATATTCAATTGCTATTAAAGGCAGAGCGGATAAAACTGTAAGTCAATATTTTCTTGATCTTCGAACCTTCTACAGGTTTCTTGTGGTTAAATTTAAATTAAGTCCTGATGTTGAAAACTTTGAAGAAATTGATATCTCCCCCGTTACATTGGACATAATAAAAAAAGTGAAAATAATGGACCTTCATTCTTTTATTGCATACACGGATAGAGAAAGAAAAAACACAAACAGAACAAAAGCAAGAAAGATGTCAGCACTCAGGTCATACTATAAATATTTGCATTCTGTAGTAAAGCTTATTCCTGAAAATCCGGCGCTTGAATTAGAAACACCAAAAAATAAAAGCCGTTTGCCGGTAGCATTAACATTGGATGAATCAAAAAACTTATTGTCATCAATATCCGGTACCAATGAAAAACGCGACTATGCCATAATTATGTTATTTTTGAACTGCGGTCTGCGTTTATCAGAGCTTATAAGCATTGATATCGATAAAATTAAGGGAGACACATTAACTGTAATCGGAAAAGGAAACAAGGAAAGAACAATTTACTTAAATGACGTATGTGTAAAAGCTATAGAAGAATATTTGGATGTGAGACAAGAGCCCAAAAAAGGACATGAAAAAGCCCTTTTTATAAGTAACCGCAGAACCAGATTCTCTCAAAAAGGCATCCAGCATATGTTGGACAAGTATTTGACGGAATCAGGATTATCAGGTAAAGGATACTCCCCTCACAAGCTTCGCCATACAGCGGCCACCCTTATGTATCAATATGGCCATGTGGATATTCGGGCACTGCAGGAAATTTTAGGTCACGAAAGCATTTCAACTACACAAATTTACACTCATATAAATAAAGACCTGCTTCGTGATGCCGTAAAACAAAACCCATTAAATGATACAGAACAAGATTAATATCAATTTTTAAGATAGAAAAACTAAATCCTAAGACTTACAGTACAGGATTTCAGCCTTAGGATTTAGTTTAGGGGAATTTTTATTATGTCTCCGATATGAATCGGATTATTATGTATGTTGTTAAGTTCAGATACTTCGTATACTACTTGTCTTATATCTTTGCTGTCTGCATAAACAGATGCTATTGACCATAAGGTGTCTCCCTGTTGGACTCTTACGTAATCGAACTGAGGTATATCTTTTGAATATGCTTTTATTGTAGTAATTGAGGTAAAAGTAATAATACTTATCAGTAAAAGGGATAGGAACATAAATCTTTTAAATTTCTTTACATCACTTACTTTATATTTATTTAATATTATCATAACCTACACCTCGAACATATTTTCTATTTTAATTTTAACAGAACATTAGTTCGATGTCAATAATTATTTTACATTTTTACAAACAAATGTTTGCTTTACTTGTCAAAGTATGTTAAAATATAGAAAAACAAAAGGGGTGGAATTATGAGTTATGAAGGTTTAAGCGATAAGCAAATTCAAATATTGCAATATATAAAAGATGAATTAACTTTAAGAGGCTATCCCCCGTCAATTCGTGAAATCTGCAAAGCTGTAGGTTTAAGCTCTACTTCTTCCGTACATGCCCACTTAAATACATTAGAAGAAAAAGGATACATAAAAAAAGGAACTAATAAAAGAAGGGCTTTAGAATTAATTGATATTGATGACATATGCAGCGACATGCCTAAAAAAGAAATTATTAATTTACCTATTATAGGAACCGTAACTGCCGGCTCCCCTATTTTAGCTGTTGAAAATATTGACGATACCCTGCCTATCTCAATTGATTTTGTAGGTAATAAGGAATCATATGTTTTAAAGGTAAAGGGTGACAGCATGATTGAGGCAGGAATTTTGCACGGTGATTTTGTAATAGTTAATTCTCAGCATAATGCCAAGAACGGTGATATTGTTGTTGCATTAATTGGCGACGAAGCAACTGTTAAAACATTTTATAAAGAAAAAGACCACATTCGTCTGCAGCCTCAAAACAGTGCCATGGATCCTATATTAATAAAAGAGCCTTACATATTGGGAGTTGTAAAGGCTGTTGTGAGAAAATATTAAGAAAAATTAAAGCAGTCCACGGTAATCTTAAATCCCGATAGATTGCTTTTTTTATAACAACACCCCCGTCCCCTTGTCATTCCTCTGTTACAGGAACATCTATAATTATCTTTTTACAATCTATACAATAATATGCCTTTACCGTTGAACCGGAAAAAACGTTTAATTCAGCTAAAATAACAGAATTTGGACTTCTATCCGATCTAAAAATACGCCCCATTCGCCCTTTATTTTCACCTTCGGGTGTCCAGCTTAACAAATTATCAGCCTCAATAGCCCCTAATTGCATTTTTTTATTACAATAAGGACATTCCATAAAATTACCCCCTGTCATATGTTATTTTTTATTTCTTCGAATTCCATCATCTTCTCAAGGGAGAGCATTACTCCTAATTTTACATGGTCGTAGAACAGGCCCCCCTGGATGTAGGCAATGTATGGTGTTCTCATAGGTGCATCTGCGCTAAGCTCGATGGACGAGCCGGAAACAAATGCTCCCGAAGCCATTATTACCTGATTTGTGTAGCCGGGCATATCCCATGGTATTGGAGATACATGACCGTCTACAGGAGATGCAGCCTGTACAGCTTCGCAAATTTTAATTACCATATCTTTATTGTTAAATTTAATTGCCTGAATTATATCGCTTCTGTCTTCTTCTATTGTAGGAGTTATTTCAAATCCAAAAGAATTGTAAACTGCACCAAACAACAGTGCTCCTTTTACTGCCTCGCTTACAATATGAGGTGCGAAAAACAAACCCTGCAGCGTATTTCTTGTAGTTCCGAATGTAAGTCCGATTTCTTTACCTACTCCGGGAGCTGTCAGACGATTGGCAATTCTGTCAATTATAACTTTTTTGCCTGCTACATATCCACCGGACAAAGCGATTCCGCCGCCCGGATTTTTAATAAGCGAGCCTACCACCACATCTGCTCCAATATCTGAAGGCTCTAATTCATGCACAAATTCACCGTAGCAATTATCAACCATAATATAAATATTTGGATATATTTCGCGAATTTTTTCAATAGCATTTTTTATTTTTTCAATTGTCAGAGCTGGCCTGAAGCTGTAGCCTGTTGAACGCTGAATCATTAAGAGCTTTGTTTTCATTGAAACTTCTTTTATTGCACTTTCCCAGTCTATGTCATTATTGTATAGAGGAACTTCCTTATAAATTATACCTGCTTCTCTTAAATTGCAAGGTTCATTTCCTTCTTCACCTAAGACTGTAAGCAAAGTATCGTAAGGTCGTCCGGAAATGGATATGACTTCATCCCCATGCTGCAATATACCCGATAAGGTTAAATACAGCGCATGGGTTCCTGAAGCAATGGAAGGTCTTACTAATGCATCTTCAGTATTAAATACGGATGCATATATTTTTTCAACCTTTTCTCTTCCAACATCATCATAACCGTATCCGGTATTCCAATAAAAATTTGTATAATCAAGCCTGTGCTCCTGCATTGCATGGATAACCTTATATTGATTATATTCTCTGATTTTGTCTATCTTTTCAAAATTTTTCTGTTTAATTTCTTTTTCAATTTTCATTACATAATTATAAACAGCTTCGCTTACGCCAAACTGTTTACATAATTTATTTTCTGTTAACATTATTGCTCCTCTTGCTCACCTAAAAATAATTTCACCTGTTTAAAAGGCAGAATTGATGTAATTGCATGTTTGTAAATTAACTGCTGACCTTTGTCTGTTTCGATAAAAATTACATAATTGTCAAAACCTAAGACAGTGCCCGTCAGTTTAAAACTGTTGTTTAGATAAACTGTAATTGTTATTTTTTCTCTTCTTACTTTGTTCAAAAAAGAATCTTGTAAATTAATAATAATCATCCCCTTCCGTATTTAATAAAATTTCTTTATGTAGATTATTTAATGAATAGTTCAAAAACTACGATTTTGTCATTCTGAACGCAGTGAAGAATCTATAATATTCAAAACATGAGATTCTTCGGGCTAGCCCTCAGAATAACGATTAATAAAAGCTATCTTATTGAGTTTATATAGTCTAATATATCATTTATAGTGTTGTCGGTTTCTTCCAAATTATCCATGCTGAACCATTTAATACTTTTATCCTTTAGAAACCATGTATATTGTCTTTTGGCAAATCTTCTTGTATTTTGTTTTAAAATACTGACAGCTTCCTCATAGTCCGTACTACCTTCAAGATGCTCAATAATTTCCTTATATCCTATTCCCCTCATGGATACTAAATTCTTGTTATATCCTTTTTCAATAAGTGAGCGAACCTCATCAACAAGACCCTCCGACAACATTTCATCCACTCTTTGATTAATTCTTTCGTAGAGAACTTTTCTCTCCATTGAAAGCCCAATCAGTATGCAGTCATATTTATTGCTTTCTTTTCTGATATCTGTGTTTAGCTCGGAAAATTTCATTCCGGTAATATCATACACTTCCAAAGCTCTAATAACTCTCTTCACATTGTTTTTATGAATCTTTCCGGCAGCCTTTGGGTCAATTCTCATTAATTTATCATACAGAGCATCTTCTCCATGCTCCTTATAATAATAAGTGTAGTATTCTCTTATTTTTTTATTGGACTTGGCATTGCCAAAGTCTAAATCATATATCAGAGAATTTACATATAGGCCGCTTCCACCTACAATTACAGGGATTTTATTTTCACCCGAAAGTCTGTCAATTATTTTTTCAGCATCATATTTAAATTCTGACACTGAATACTCTTCATCAGGACTTACAATATCAATCATGTGATGAATGATGCCCTGTTTTTCATCCTCGGCGATTTTTGCAGTTCCAATGTCCATCCCTTTGTATATCTGCATCGAATCCGCTGATATAATTTCAGTATTTAACTTCTTTGCAAGCTCTACCGATACATATGTTTTGCCAACAGCCGTAGGTCCTACAATCACAATTATTTTGTTCATTTAACTTTCCTATCTTTGAATTCTTTCAAACATTTTTTCAATTTCATACCTTGTCATTTTAATAATTACAGGCCTTCCGTGTGGACAAGTGTACGGGTTATCAGTCATCCCAAGGTCAGTTAATAAAGCTCTTACTTCAGACATATGAAGCTTATCACCGGACTTCACAGACTTGACGCATGCCTCTTTAATTATCTTTTCCAAAACAAAATCTATATTTGACTTTGTTACTTCTTTTAAGGAATCAAGGATTGAATAAAATACATCCTTTAAATTTGAATCCTTAAATATGGTTGGTATGTTATTTATCAGTATAGCATTATTTCCAAAGTTTTCAATGGAAATTCCCAAATAATCAAATATTTCCATACGAGACATTGCTGTCTCATAATCATCATAGGATAAATTAATAACTTCCGGTACTATTTCCTGTATTAAAATTTCTCTTGCATTATACTGTTTTAAAAACTTCTCATAGTTAATTCTTTCATGTGCAGCATGCTGGTCAATCATAAACATACAAGTTTTTTCTAAGTTTTCACAAATTATATATGTATCCATCACTATGCCAATAACGGAGAGTTCAGGCAGCTTATCATCACCTGTTTCTGTCTTTATAAATGTTTCCTGCTCAAACTTTAATTTTTCATAAGACTTTGGAGACTCCATTAAGGGCATATCCTTTTCTTCTTCAATAGCTTCTTCGAATATATTTCTTTGAATATCTTTTTCAGACAACCGCTCTATAGAATGACCAACTTCTGTAATCCTTAAATTTTCTATTTTCTCCGTGAATTTCTTATCAAGTTCATCTAAATTATGTAAATCCTCTAAACTATCCACGGCGTTTGCTCTATCCTGTTTTCCGATACCTCTGTCATATATTTCCGGTCTATATATATTTTTTGAAGACTCATTCAAAATTGTCTCTTTTTTTACTTCCTTCATAATATTGATGGAGTGCAAAGCTGAATAAATAGCCCTCTTTATTTCATTTAATACTATTTCTTCATTTTGAAACCTTACTTCCGTCTTTGCAGGATGAACATTTACATCAACCAATGCGGGAGATATATCAATTTTTAGAAAGCATGCAGGATATTTATTTTTAGGAAGAAATGTGTTGTATGCTGCTTCAACGAAATAACTCATCCTTTTATGCTTTATAACTCTTCCGTTAACAAATACAATCTGTTGCTTGCGGTTTCCCCTGTAATAGTTTAGATTTGTTGTATAGCCCGTAATGCTTACAATATCACTCTCATAATCTACCTTTATTAGTGAATTGTAAAGGTCTTTTTCATACAGGCTTGAAATGGTATTTATAAAATTATTTGTCTTGGGAGTTCTGAATGCAACATTGTTATTATTTATGTATTTAAATGAAATATACTCCTTGCTTAGAGCCAAGGATACAACAATTTCATTAATATTTGAGCTTTCGGAAATATCGCTTTTTAAAAACTTTTTCCTGGCAGGCACATTGTAAAAAAGGTCAGTAACAGTTATTGTTGTACCTACCGGACAGCCCACGTCTTCCTTTGAAGTGATTTCTCCGCCGTTAATTGTCATTTTAATTCCGTAGATATCATCATTGGTCCTTGTTATAACTTCAACCTTAGAAACAGCAGCAAT
>ENA-UOOE01002798-UOOE01002798.1-fermentation-metagenome-genome-assembly--contig:-NODE-2798-length-11964-cov-28.167856_pt1 | contig 11964 bp, 10 predicted proteins | sample MGYA00245776_ERZ724021 | MGnify/ENA primary metagenome ERZ724021 (study PRJEB28704, sample SAMN03018321) | fermentation metagenome | biome: anthropogenic terrestrial biome; feature: soil...
CTGAAAAATAAAAGGAGGAATGATTATGTCTTATGTTGCACCGGAGTTAAAGGATAAATTTGAGTCCCTCTCTATTGACCTGAAAAATGAAATTCTGCGTCGAAACGTAAAACTTTATACACTGAATGATTTGATTGCGTGTCTGGAAGAAATTGTTCAGGGAAAATGAAAGAAAGCATTAAGCATCTGCTGCGGCAGGTGCCTTTTTATTGCTGAATCATACTGCCAGCAGTCGAAAAACAACATTCCGGTCTTTTTATTTCTTTGGCATCTATGCTATAATAAGTTATTATTTCAGAGATAAAATCGAATAAACTTCACTTTACGAACTTGTAAGGAAGGATTTCATATCATGGGAAACTGGACTTGGGATGTTTGTGCATCCGTGATTTGTCTGATTGTATTGGTGGCTTTTGTCATTGCGCTTTTGGCATGTACTTTGATGAAAAAGTCAAAAAAAGTGCCGATAATCGGAATGGTCTGCTGTTTAATCTTTATGGTGGGGATAACGTTAACGGCACAGCTTCCAAACTTACTTGGCGGCGGACTTAATCCGAGCCATCCGGCAGAGCAGCAGGCCTCTAATGCGGCTGATGCAAATGCTGCGCCCTATTCAGCGCCGCAGCAGATGGATACAGCATCTTCTCTGCCTCCTATGGCTTATGCGGAAAAACGATTTAAGCAGGAAAATTCCCGCGCAAATGAGAAAATGCAGACAGCCGAAAGCCGTTTTTCACAGGAGACAGGGGATTCTGCATCTCCGGATTCTTCAGCACAGACGGTTTCCTCAGCGGAGGAACAGCCTTAAAATTTGCCGAAATGCAAATAATGAATGACGGATGGTGTTCTGCAAATAGTCGGAAATTCAAGTCTTTTCTGTTATTTGGATTTTTCCGTGGGAGGTGCTTCTGCGGACAGTTGAGATTCCGTTTCTTTTGTCTGTGGACACACTGCTTTTGGTTTCTTCCCTAAATACCTGCGGGAGCCCCAAAATACCAGAATACCACCGAGCAGAATGTTGCTGTAATAGGTGAGCACCCGCCAGACCAGCAGTGCCGGCGTTGTTAAATCGCCGAAAAAAATATGGCAGAAAGTTCCGAAAGAGACTTCTGCACCACCGGAATTTCCGGGCAGCGGAATAAGAGTCACGGCCATTGTGGCGAAAACTTCAGCGGAAATGATCTGCCATGCAGATGCACCGTGCAAATGGAATGCCCGGTAGATGCAGTAAGGATTATAGCTGCCAAGAATCAATTGCGCCAGTGTGATCAAACAAACCAAAAGATAAAGTTTCCAGTCACGGCCCATCGTTTTAAAACCCTCCTGAAAGGATTGAAGGTGCTTTCCAATCGCCTGATAACTTTCTTCTGGGTTTTTAACAACATGAATCTTCTGCAGGAAATTCAAGGAAACACGTAAAATTGTCTGAACGAATCCAGCGTTTACGGAAACCAGAATGACCATACATATTAAGAGAATATTTGCTGAAAAACCGAGCAGCGTAAACAGGGCAAGATTCGAAACGTTTTTCACAAAAAAAGGAAACTGTGCAAAGAGCAGAATCACTGAAAATAGCATCATGGTACATTGATGCGTCAATGTTTTTGCAGAAATAATAGCAGCACTTGGTCCCGGTTCCATGCCCATCTTTGCCATATAATAGATTTGCATCGGCTGCCCGCCTGCGGAAAACGGGGTAATGCTGCAATAAAAAATACCGGTCATACCGATCATAAAAGAACGGCCGAAAGTCCAGTTGGGATAAAGATGACGGGAAAGCAGCCAATTGCATATGCCTTCCAGTACCCAGCTGCTTCCAAAGGTTGCCACTGCTATCAGCATCCAAAAAGGATCCAGTGAAGAAAAAATTCTGCCTAGCTCCGGCAGGCTCTTTTCTCGGAGCAGGAAAAGCAGCAGCATGGACATAGTTACCGTCAGCACAATAGCAGTGAACCAATATTCTTTTTTCTGAGATGGTTTTGAATTAGACATAATCTTCACCCGCCAGAAGATAATCTGGGACTCCTTTATGCGGCTTCCGACTTATCCGGCTTATCCGATATATTATAGTTTTCCGGTGGCGGGGTACCCACATATTTACGGGAGCCAATGGAAACGGAAATGCAGCCGACCAAGATGCATCCGTAATACGTTAGCAACCGCCAAACCAATAATGCAGGTGTCAGCAAATTGCCAAAAAAGATATGGCAAAAAGCGGAAAAAGAGACTTCCGCGCCGCCGGAACCGCCGGGGAGAGGGACAAATGCAGACACCATGTTAGAAAATACCTGCGCGGCAATAATAATCCAAAGCGTGGCGCCTTTCAGGTGAAAAGCGCGGTAAATGCAATAAGTGACCGAATTGTTGATAATGATTTGCAGAACCGTAATCAGGCATACTGAAATGTAGAGCTTCCAGTTATGTCCCATCGTCTTAAACCCTTCATTAAAAGAATCCAGTTGTGTAATAATTTTTTGATATTTCTTTTCCGGTTCTTTAACAATGTGAATTTTCGCTAGACCGTTTAAAACAGCATGCAGCATCCGGTTAATAAATTTTGCATTTAAAGAGACTAGGACAACGGCCAGAATAAACAGAATGTTGGAGACAACGCCAAAAATCGTAATGAACATCAAATGACTTACATTAGACATAAAAAACGAAAACTCATTACCCAGTAGAATGAGTGAAAAAGCCAGCATAGTGATTTGGTAAGTGATAGTTTTCACAGAAATCACAGCGGCACTGCGGCCGGCTGACATGCCCATTTTTGTCATATAATAGATCTGCATGGGTTGTCCTCCGGTTGAAAATGGCGTAATTGCGCTGTAAAAAATACCGGTCATGCCAACCATAAACGCACGTCCGTAAGTCCACTTAGGATAAAAATGCCGGCAGAGGAGCATGTTGGAAAAACCCTCCATCAGCCAAGTCAGTGCCAATGTGGCAACAGCAACCAGCATCCAGCCGACATTTAGGTTTTGAAAAATGTTGCTGAGCTGTTGAACACTGGTTCCATGAAATAGAAAAATCAGCAGAATGACCATACATATGGCAAGTGTAAGGATGGTAAAAAGATTTTTTTTGATAATTCGCTTTAGTCGTGACATGGTTCTCTCCAGTCTTTCACCGCATTTCGGTGATGATTGATAATGTATGAGCCGTGTGTTCATTATCTGCTGTTCAGGTTGCTCAGCAAAGGAAGATTGCGGTAAACAATCAATATCATATCGCATTTTGGCTGTATATACAAGAGCAGACACGGCGGAAACCACGGATCGGTCAAGAAAGTTCCTGCGGTTATGCTGTGCAAAAATCATGTTGTCATGCAGCAGAGAAAATAAAAACTGCCGCTTTCGTTTTTCATAAAGCAGCAGTTTTTTTAATTTTATGAATGGCAAGGAACAAATCCGACTTTCCGCATGACTTTCTGAAGAGTTCGGTTTGCAATGTGCGAAGCTTTTTCTGCACTGGTATTCCAGCACTGCTCAAGGAAAGCCTTATCGCTGCTGTAATCTGCGAAGCGTTTCTGGATGGGACGCAGATGCTCAATGACGGCTTCACCAACTGCTTCTTTAAAGTCTCCATAACCTTTTCCGGCGAAATCGTGTTCAATAGTGGCATAATCACTGCCGGTTACACAAGAATAGATATCCATTAAATTGTTGATGCCGTCTTTGCCTTTTCCATAATGGACGCTGGCTTCACTGTCTGTGATTGCACGTTTGAACTTGCGCATAATGTCGTCTGGTTTATCCAGAAGATAGACACAGCCGTTTACATTATCGTCACTCTTGCTCATTTTGTGCGTGGGGTCCTGCAGGCTCATAATACGTTTACCCTCTTTGCACACCAGCGCTTCCGGCAGCTTAAATGTGGGAGAGTAGGCATTATTAAAACGCTCTGCAATGTTTCGGGTGAGTTCCATGTGCTGCGTCTGGTCTTCTCCAATTGGCACATAATCTGCCTGATACAGCAAAATGTCGGCTGCCATCAAACTGGGGTAAGTAAACAGACCGGCATTGATGTTGTCAGCGTGCTTTTGAGATTTATCCTTAAATTGTGTCATGCGCTGCAGTTCCCCAAACTGTGTATAGCAATCCAAAATCCACGCCAACTGGGAGTGGGCCGGTACATGGCTCTGCAGAAAGAAAGGGCTGCGTTTCAGGTCAATGCCGCAGGCAAGCAGCAAAGCATAAGCTACCAGTGTATTGTGGCGCAGCTTTGCGGGTTCCTGCCGCACCGTAATCGTGTGCAGATCTGCCAGTGCGAAAATACAGTCGTACTTGTCTTGTAAGCTGACCCAATTTTTTAAGGCGCCAAGATAATTGCCCAGCGTAATGCTGCCGCTTGGCTGGATTGCACTGAAAATGCGCTTTTTTTGTTCTGGTGTCTGATTCTTCATCTTTCTATCGTCCTCCTGATGATTTTCCAATTTTATGGAATCGTATCAAAAAGGCTCCTGCCCCTTCCGCAAAAGGGACAGGAGCCTAAAACTCCTGCGGTACCACCCACATTGGCGTAAAACGCCCACTCGATTCCGGGATAACGGGCGGAAGCCCGGCTTTCCTATAAGGTATTACACCGTTTGGTCTGCCCTCAAAAGCCCATTCAGCGGGAACTTGCACACCGGTTTCCATCCTGCCGGTTCTCTGCCGAACAAATTAGCCGCTTACTCTTCTTTCTCACAGGTTTTCATAAGATATTCCACTTTTCCGTTATTATAGGGCAGCATGTTCAATTTGTCAAGGCAGGTTTTGCTCCTTTATCTCTGCTGGTCTGCTGGCCACTCTTTAGCCTGCCTGCCGAGAATGGAAATGCCGCGGGCAAGGTCTGCGTCTGCTGGAGAAGAATAGTTAATGCGGAAGCTCTGGCACGGTTTGCTGCTGTCTGTCAGAAAAGCGTTGCCGGGCACTACACAGACTTTGTTCTGAATCGCTTTTTTGCAGTATTCCATCATGGGAATGGAATCCGGCAGGGTGCACCAGATAAACAGGCCGCCCTGAATGGGCCGATATGTCAGGGACTGCGCGGTTTCGTTCAGCGCTTTTTCGGCAACTGCATATTTTTTTGCATAAATCTTCTGCAGATTTTTCAGATGCTCCTCAAAATTCCAGCCATGCAGGAAGCGGTGGATAACATGCTGACTCCAGATGTTCGTGTGGACATCGCTGCCTTGTTTGCAGACAACCATTTTCTGAATGAGTGCGTTTCCGCCCACTGCAAAGCCAACACGCATGCCGGGAGAGATCGTTTTGCTGAAAGTACCGGAGTAAATGACACGGCCATCAGTATCCAGTGTTTTAATTGATGGAATCCTTTCTCCCGCAAAACGCAGGTCGCCATACGGGTTGTCTTCCAAAATCAAGGTATCATATTTTTTTGCCAGTGCGTAGATCCCCTGCCTCTTTTCCCAGCTGGTGGTAATGCCGGTTGGGTTTTGAAAATTGGGAATGGTATAGATGAATTTTACTTTACTATCACTTTTTAAAATTCCCTCAAGCTTCTTTAGATCCATGCCGTCATCCTGCATCGGGACACCTTTCAGTACGGCATTGTAAGAACGGAAGGAATTAAGCGCACCGACAAAGCTTGGTTCCTCACAAACGACTGTGTCGCCTTCATTAATGACAGATTTACCAAGCAGGTCCATGATTTGCTGCGCACCGCTGGTAATCAGAATGCTGTCTCCCGGGGTTGCAATACCACAATGCTGTTTGAGAAAAGTACTTACATCGTCCCGTAAAGCAGGCAGACCTTCCGTTACACTATACTGCAGGGCATCAATCGGCTGTTCCCGCAGAAGCTCTTCGCTGCATTTGCGGATAGCATCTACTGGGAATGCATCCGGCGCCGGATTCCCTGCAGAGAGAGAAATAACGTCGGGGTCGGAGGCGTATTTAAAGATTTCACGGATTGCAGAAGGCTTTAGCTTTTTGACACGGTCAGAGAAACGATAATCCATTTTTATACCACCTTATTAAGAAACTTTCAGAACTTGACCGGATTTATTTTTAGCGGCTGTCTGTCAGAAACTGGCTGCAGGAAAAGAAGAACTCGAAATGGGAAAAAGCAGCCGGAAGACTTCAACAAAAATATTCTATCTCATTTTAACACGTTCCGGCAGGCTGCGCCATAAAAAAATCATTCTGTACGGCTGGTTATGATGCAATCCGACACATTACCATCTGTATAATTAGATTACAAGCCTGTAAGAAATTTCCAGAATAAGTGGACAGGCCCTGTACGATTGTATGCGGATACAGAGCTTCTCCGGAATTCCGGAGTCGGAGTCACAGATAAAGGAGAAACGGAGTGAACAGATATGACAAAAGAGCAGTTGCTTACACAGGTGAAACCGCAGTCTATCATGAAAAGCATTGCCCGGCAGGCCGTGTTTTTTGTGCTTGGGCTGCTTTCTGCACGGGCGGTAGTGTTTGGGCGATGTGCACCTTTCGGTGTGGCAATGGCGGCGGCCGGTCCGTGGGAGTGTACCGCCGCTATCACCCTTGGAGCTGCGCTGGGGTACATTCTTCCGGGTGAGATTGTTGTCCCTATGCACTGCCTGATGGCGCTGCTGGCCTGTGTGGGCATCCGCTGGGCACTGCAGGGCGCGGCGATGCGATGGGTGCGCTCGCGGGCAGGATTTGCAGCGCTTTTGGCAGGCATTCCCTTATTTTGTACAGGTATGATTGTCTTCTTTGTGAAAGAAGCGGGGGGCGCCGATGCGGCTTATGCAATCTCGGAGGCACTTTTGAGCGGGGCATGGGCTTATTTCTTCTCAAGGACTGTGAATCTCTTTTCCGATCAGCATCTTCCAGGGCGTTACCTTCCGCAGGAACTTGCTTGTGCTGCTTTTTCTGCAGGCGTTTTTTTGCTGGCACTGGCGGTTCTTCGGGTTGGACCTATTTCCGCAGGTGGTTTACTGGCAGTTCTGATCATTTTGTATGCCAGTGAGTACAGCGGAGTGGCAGGCGGCAGTATTGCCGGCATTGCAGTCGGTACATGTTTTGCGTTTACCGGAGAGGGACTTTCGGGGCTTGCCGGTGCCTATGGTGTGGGTGGACTGATGGCCGGACTTTTTGCACCGATTGGCCGCTTGCCCGCCGCATGTGCATTCATTCTCAGCAGTGCAGTTGTCAGCCTGTCCTCTGCCGCAACCACACAGCGGTTAGACACTTTGTGGGAAATTGCAGCGGCTTCCGTCATTTATATGCTCCTGCCGGAACGGCTGACGGGGGGGCTGTTCAGCCGCTTTACAGCAAAAACGGATGACCGCGAAGCTCCCCGTGCGCAGGACCTCCGCCGGACGGTAGTAGCACGGCTGGACCATGCTGCAGACGCGCTGGGCGAAGTGGCCAGCACAGTTGCACAGGTCGGTGAAAAACTGGATAAGGCACAGCGCCAGCATCAGAGTTCTGCCCTGCAGGAACTGCGCCGGACGCAAACGGCTCAGGACCGTCAGCGTATGGTTCAGCAATTTACAGCAGTAAGTACGGTAATGGAAGAAATGGCAGCTGAATTTGAACTGTTTGAGCGCAGTGATGGGACAAGCGCGAATCTTGTATCAGAAGTTTTGTATGAATTTGCGCTTGAACCGCTGGACGTCAGCTGCCGTGTGGACCGTTTTGAGCGAATGACAGTAGAAATTTTGGCGATGCGCGGGGAAGGAGTTAAAGTGAATAAAGCAGAGTTGACAAATGAAATTTCCAAGGCGTGCGGGCGCACATTTTCGCAGCCGAGCATTAGTCGGACACAGACATCCTGGCGGTTGGTTTTCTGTGAAAAGCCGCGTTTCCGTGCTGTGATGGGCAGTGCCAGACATAACTGCTATAATAACCTGCTGTGCGGAGACAGCACTCGCTGCTTTGAAGACGGAACAGGCAGATACATTGCCATTTTAAGCGATGGTATGGGTACAGGCGGCCGGGCAGCAGTGGACGGCGTGATGGTTTCCGATTTGCTGGCACAGCTGATACAGGCGGGCGTTGGTTTTGACAGTGCTCTGCAGATTGTAAACAATGCAATGGGCGTCAAATCAGGAGATGAATCTACGGCTACGGTGGACATTGCCTGTATTGACCTCTATACGGGTATTACAGAATTTATGAAAGCCGGTGCAGCCATGAGCTTTGTCCGGGAGGACGGGAAAGTCCATCCGGTGGATGCACCCGGAATCCCCGTTGGAATTTTGGAACAGGCATCCTTCCACTGCACACAGGAAGAACTCGGAAGTGATGATCTCGTTGTTCTTGTGAGTGACGGTGCCTTGTGTGAAGGAACGGCTTGGATTACTGCCCTGTTGGAAGGGGCAAGCGATTCCAAAACGCCGCAGGAACTGGCAGAAGCAATTGTTGCCGGGGCAGTTGCCCGCCGGAGTGATGAACATGACGATGATGTGACAGCAATCGTTATGAAACTGCATGCTTATAGTCAGCAGGCAGATTAGGCGGCTGGTCCATCAATCTTAAACATTACATAAACAAAGCAACTGTCTGTATCTTTATACGGACGGCTGCTTTTTTTGCAGACAAGCTGCCATTGCGTTCTGCTGCCGGCCGTGCTAAAATTGGAGAAAAATGATCGAAAGCTGGGGGTAGCGGTGCAGCAACTTATTTTGGGGGCAGCCCTGTTAATTGCAGGAATCTTGCTGAATCTGATTTATAACCGAATGCAGCAAAGCGGAGGAACAACAGATATTCTTGATGTGCGGAAAGTTTCCGCCAGACTGAAGGAAGGGGAAACCGGCGAATTTACCGTGCGGGCGCCCCTGCAGGCGAAGCATCTGGCAGCTTCTCCGCTGGATGGTAAAAAAAATGCCTACTATGAAACCCGAATCCTTGCTCTGGAGGGCAAGAGACAACGGGAAATTTACAGCGCGGCAAGTGAGGAAAAACCTTTTCTGCAGGATGCACCCGGTGGAGAAAAGTTGTGGGTGGATATCCCGTCTTTTGGGGAGCGGGCGGAACTTTTTCCGGCACATATGGAGACGGTAGTACCTGACTCTCCGGAAGCGAAACGAGTGGAGCAGCTTACGAAGTATCAGCCCGGAAGTGATTTCCGCGGTTACCGTTTGCTGGAGGGTTGCTTGCAGCCGGGCAGGCAGGTATACTTTTGCGGCGAAATGTATCGAAAGGATGGGGATTTAATTGCTTCCGGCGGCTTCCACAAAAGCGATTTCTTTACCTATCGGCAGCCAGATAAGACAGCATCCCCCAAAAAATCTTCTGTGGCGGGCAAAGTTGCGCTGATCATTGGTGCCATTGCTGTGATTATTGGTTTGGCTGTGATCCTCAGTCATTTCTTGAAATAAGCGCTGAGAAAAAACGCTCTGCTGAAATTTCAGAAAAAGATTTTACCTAGCTTTTCTGTCAGAACGATTTTTATTAAATATTAGAATTACAGGTTTTTACAGACTACTATAGAAGATAAAAGGATTTCTCTGTCTGCAGCAAACGCACGAAGAGCAGGTATCATCCATGCCGATACTATAATGAAAAAGAGGCCGAAGAATGAAAAAATCCATACGCCTTATAGCCACACTTCTGATATTCGTGCTGTTTTCCGGCTGTACACTTCCATGGGATGATTCCCTGCCGGGTAGCAGTGCATTAGTAGTTTCGCCGGCGTCGTCGGGAACTTTACCTACCGGTAAAGATGCCTGTACCGCAGTGGAGCAGCGCGGCGATTATCAAAGTTTGCCAAACAGTCGTTGCCGACAGATGTATGATAAGTTATTGAGTTGTGCTCAGCAGATTACAGGCAAAAAAAATGAAAATGGGTATCTGATAAAAACCGCCAACCTGCTGACGGCAAAGTTGTCTGACGAGGAAACTAAGAGAACAGTTATGGCTTTTTTTAATGATAATCCACAGATCTTCTGGATATCCAATCAGTATACCTATACTTTCACGCTGACGGGAACCAGCGTGCAGCTCTATAGCCGGGTAACTGCACAAGAAAGGGAAAGTTTGCAAAAAAAGTTGGACAGCATCGTCAATCAGATTATGAAAGGTGTGACCAGACAGCAGTCGGAGCTGGAGCGGGAGGCGACCATTTTTAATGCATTGGCAGACCGCTGCACCTATGACAATGCTGTATCAGCAGACAGCAAACAACAGGATTGGCAGCCCTATACAGCTTATGGCGCACTTGTAAAAGGAAAAGCTGTCTGTGACGGATATTCCCGAGCAATGCAATTACTCTGCGGCAAAGCTGGTGTGCAGTGTCGATTGGTTAATGGCAGTGCCAAGGGAGCAGCTCATATTTGGAACTTGGTGCGCATAGATGGAAAGTGGTATCATTTTGACGCAACCTGGATGGATAACAATGTCCGTATATATGACTATTTTAATGTAACCGCTGCAATTATTCAGAAAGATCATAAAATCAGTCCGGTTGGCGGAGATTCATCTGACTGTAATTTTTCACTTCCTGCTGCGGATTCCATGGAAGCGAACTATTACCGAAAACTTGCAGTTCAGGTTTCTGCGCTGGATCGTGCAAATCGGCTTCGGATTGCACGGGCATTGGTAAAAGCAGCGCAGCAGAAGAGCACATCGATAGCGCTGCATATCGATGTGAATTTGCCATACAATTCGACTTTAAATCAGTTGTTCAATGGGCAGCCGTACTTTTTCCAGTCTTGTGTACAATATGCAAACAGTGCTTTGCCGGAAAAAGAACGTTTATCCTATGCTGCAATGCAGTATAGCACAGTGGCTGCACAGGGTGGAGTCAGTGTCCGGCTGGCTTATGTAAACTGAAGAAATGTGCAGAATTTAGAATTGGTTTGATTGTGAGAAAAAGCTTGTATATTTTTAAAGTTTAGCGTATAGTATCAGTCAATGGGGAGTGCAGACACGAAAGTGGAGATGAAGCTTAGAGGAGGGCTATTTATTTATGAACAGAGTCTTTCAGGCAGGTCACTATCAACTGCTACTTGGCAAAAAAAATTATGTAATGGGCATTCTGGATCTGGTTCCCAATAAGTTTGATACGGAGGAACTTGGCCTGTCTACAGATGCGGCTGTTGCGCAGGCATGGGATATGGCGGCAGTCGGAGCCGCTGGCATTAGTATCAATGGACAGCCAGAACAGCCGGAATGTCCTGCAATTTCTGCTCAGGAGGAATTGGATCGTTTGCTGCCGGTTTTGGATGCACTTATAAGTGATAAGTTTTCAATACCCATTGCAGTTGAAACACAATATCCTTCGGTGGCATATGAGTGTATGAAACACGGAGTCGATATTATCAATGATAGGAATGGATTCTCCAGTCCGGACATGATTGAAGCAGTGGCTGCCAGCCATACTTGTGGCTGTATTGTCATTCATAAAGGCGGTGCGCAGGACGGAGACATTTTAAATACAATCCGGCAGTTCTTTGAGCGTCAGATTCAGGTTTTGAATGCTTCCGGTATAAAAACAAAACGGATATGTCTTTCCCCAGGTGTGGGCCACGGAAAGACTTATGAGGAAAATCTGCAGATTTTGGCCAATACAGATAAATTAAGCACAGGCGGATGCTGCATGCTCATGACAGCTTCACATAAGCGAGTCATAAGTGCTGCCAGTGGCAATGCGCCTTCCAATCAAGGGACAGCACCCGGTACCATTGCAGCAGACAGTATTGCACAGTTCTGCGGAGTCGACATTGTGTGTGCACATGATGTGCCGGAAGCTGTGCAGGCTGCCCGTGTGACACAGGAAATTCATCGCTGCAGAAAAAGTTGATGGAACAGGTAGAACAATGATGGAACAGGTAGAACAATAGAGATTTAACCATCAAGAAGGTCATTGATTAGAAAGAAATGTACCGAAGGGCTTTTTAAGTAATTGAAGGAGATGCCGCATGGGAGCACTTTATGTTCCCGTGCGGCATCTCCTTCAAAAGTGAGGAAACATGTGGAAGAGAAGAGGGAAGGAAAGGGAAAACAAAAAAAGTGAAAAAAGGAGTTGACA